>OLOJ01000047.1_pt1 | contig 118898 bp, 94 predicted proteins | sample 1672251 | NCBI WGS metagenome assembly OLOJ01 (sample SAMEA3136664, study PRJEB25190) | human gut metagenome | biome: human gut; feature: human-associated habitat; material: faeces | place: Austria | collected 2013 | reverse complement strand
CCCGCAGTTCCTGAACTGCCTCATGGGCCAGCTCTCCTGCGTGGGCCCGCGCCCGCCGCTCCCCTCCGAGGTGGCCCAGTACGACGAGCGCGCCATGCGCCGCCTGTCCGTCAAGCCCGGCCTCACCGGCTACTGGCAGGTGAGGGGCCGCAGCGACACGACCTTCGACGACATGGTGGCCATGGACCTCGCCTACATCGAGGAGAGGTCGTTTCTGGTGGACCTCAAGGTGATAGCGAAGACGGTTGTGACGATGCTCGATGGCAAAGGCGCGTGCTGAGATGGGTTGTTGCGGACGAGCGGCAAAAGTTGATGCATTGCTCAGTCTTCGGGCCGGAAAAGGTGTTCGAACGACGGTCGAATGGTGTTACGGGGCAGATGCTATGCGCGTTTTCGCAATAGCGTCTTCGCATTCAAGTAGGAGATCTTAAGTGTCGTGCGACAATGGTTCATATTCGTTTCTCATGAGCATCTATGAAAAAACCAAAGCTTCGGAACTGAGTAGAAGCATAGATTGCATGCTTGGACAGACGGTTCCCCCTTCTGAAATCGTAATAGTGAAGGACGGTGGTTTGCCGCCAGCTCTGGACAAACTGCTTGCCGATTATGCTTTGAAGCATCCGAACGTGATGAAAATCGTGGGCTACCCAAGCAACCAAGGACTTTGGTACGCATTGCGCATGGGTCTCGGAGAGTGCTCTAATGAATTGGTAGCCCGAATGGACTCCGATGACTATTCTTGCCCAGATCGCATTGAACAAGAACTGGCCGTGATGCGCAACGACCCCTCTATCGACTGCGTCGGCACAAACGTAATCGAATTCGAGGGATCGTTGGACAATCAGGTGTCGCTCGTCGACCTGCCTAGCAACCATGAGGATATACTTCGCTTCGGAAAAAGAAGATGCCCGTTTCGCCATCCGACGTTGCTGTATAAGAAAAGCGTAGTTCTTCAATCGGGAGGCTATCAAGAGATGCCCCTGTTCGAGGATTACGATCTTTATATGCGCATGGTTAGCGCCGGGGCAAAGTTTCAAAACATTGCCGAACCTCTTGTTTTCGTGGGTGTCGACAGGAGCTTTTTTCAAAGACGCGGTGACCCTAGCTACTTGAAAAAAATGGTCTATTTTCGAACAACGTGCTTAAAAAGAAGGGATATCAACGCCTTTGAATACACCACTTCAATTATCCCCCACGCTATTGTTTGCTTGTTGCCGAATCGGCTAAGGGCATTCGCTTACAAAACGTTCTTGCGCGCAGAGGTAAAATGAAAAGGGCAATCAATAACGCACTCGTTCGTACGCGAAATGGAGTGAACCGACTCTCAAGAGCGCTGATAGGAAGCGAAGCGACGAGAAAGCTGCTTGTTGTTCGATACTACCAACTTAAGATTGCGGCTCATAACGCAATGCGAAAAAAAGCCGCAAACGATATCAAGAGCTTGATGTCTTGGCGTACTGCAATGAAATGCAGAATAGATTTTTCATCGGAAGTATACCGTGGTAACGCTCTGTACGGTTTGGGGAGGGTGCTTCGCAATTATTGTGGAGTTGTCGACTCGCCTAAAGCATGCATAGAGCATGGAGTTCATTTTGGGGAATACGTGAATCAGAGCGAGACTGACAAGAGCGAATTGCCCGCGCTGTTTACGCTTAGCCCGTATCGACTTGAGCAGATCCGAAAAGCATCTTCGGTTCCTGTGTGCATCGTTGGGCCTTATATCGCATATTCGAAAGATTATCTGGACAACAAGAGCATTGAGGCAATTCGGGATCGGCTTGGAAAAACCATCCTAGCGATTCCCAGCCATTCAGTTAGAGGAGGAACGGTATCGTATGACTACAAGGATTTCATAAACGAAATCCGGCGTGTTAAAAATGCTATCAACGCGCAGACTATCCTTGTGATGTTGTATTACCAAGATATACTAAACGGGGATGCTGCTATTTTCGAAGACGCGGGCTTTGTTGTTGTGACATGCGGATATAGAGAGGATTGTCATTTTCTAGAACGGCAAAGAACCTTAATCAAGCTTGCTGATTTCACTATGTCAAACAGCATAGGAACCCACGTTGGGTACTGCGTCTATATGGGAAAGCCCCATTATTCCTTCAAGCAATGGTATGAATACGACATCGTTTTACATAGCGAAAAAGATACGGCAAAAGCGCAAGGTGAGCTTTTCGAGCAAGAGGTGGTAAGAGACGCCTTTTCAAGCTGCGAAGAAGCAATCACGGAACAGCAGCTGTCCATTTGTAAAAAATATTGGGGGTTCGATTATGTGAAGTCGAAGGAAGAGATGAGATTGATTCTAGATATGTGCTCAAAGGCCTACGCTGCTCCTCCTTGCGCCAGGCAGAGCCGACTACGAACAGAACTCGAAAAGCACGAGAATGAGAAAATAAGGCAGCTCTTCTGCTGTTAGATCCATTGCATAATTCCATTTTGAGGGCAGTGATCTTTAGATTGGTGCATGTGTTTTGCTGACTTTGTTATTGTATCTCTGTGTATTCATCTTTTCGGTTTTGCTCGCAGGCCTTTACCAAAATTCAAAGGATAAGGGGGAACTGGAAAACAAATTTGTCCGCATGGTTTTTCGCACGGTCGTCGTTCTTTCTCCTGCCGTACTAATTGGCCTGAGGGGCTTGAACGTCGGATACGACACGGAAGCAATGACGTATCTTTTGTTTTCGGGCCCATTTTCTCTGGACTATCTTCTAGAAAATCAGCACGATCCCCTATCGATTCTCTTCGCCCATGTTGCGAATAGTGTTTTCGTTGGAAATGAGTCGGCTTATCTTTTCAGCGTAAGTTTTATTACTCTGTTCATCATGTTCGCCGCCATTGAAAAGTGGAGCGATTTGATTTCCATCCCATTTGCTTTGATGGTTTATTATTTGTATTTTGCTTTAATCGGCATGGATCAATTTAAACAAGTTTTCAGTATGTCGATTCTCTTTTATGCCATCGCAAAATTGAGAAGTCATAACGACGCGCAGTTTTTTCTGCTCACCACAATTGCAGGCTTTTTCCATTCGACAAGTTTTATCGGATATGCTTTTTATTTTTTCAGGCTTAAGGGCAAAAAGAAACCCGTTCTTAAAGCGATCATGCTCGTCTGCATTCTGGTTGCCACACTCTACCCAGATGCTCTTTTCTCGCAACTCTCCAAACTGTTCGGAGAGGGAGCATACTCGATGTATTTTTCGGGTAGGTTCTATGACCGGGCGCAAGGAGCGGAAAACACCGGTTTGAGATTCGTTCTCGATATCGCTCCGTGCATCTTCCCGCTTTTCTTTCGCAAGGTTTTTCCAGACGATATCAAGTGGATGCTTACGCTGTCCCTTTTGGCCACCATGCCCCTAAGAGCATTGGGTTATGAAGCTGAATTCTTGCATAGGGTGTATTACGATCCGGCGCTTGCTATCATTCTGGCCTATCCTGCAGTTTGGGCGGGACTACCTGCTAACAGAAAACCCATCTTTCTAGTCGGCTCGCTAGCGCTTCTGGGAGCTTACTATTTCATAGCGTTCTCGACTAGCCATGGGGTTACGTCGTACGCCATGAGCATCCTGTGAATCCAGGACAAGTCATATTACGTTTAACTCTAATGATATCGGAACAGGACAATGTATAAAGTTGCACTTGTGATGGCGGATAATCCTTTTGCACCCAATGGGGCGGCTGGATACATGGATCGTCTTTTCAAAAAGAAAGCCTATTTTCAGACTCTTGAGGTTGGTTTGCTTGACTTATGCCATGGGCAGGTTAATTTCACCAATGCTCAGATGCATCAGGAGAGCATTGGTGGCAGAATAAAAAGAGGCGCTAAGCAGATTCTCGGAAACACCAAACCTGGCACAATGATGGCTCTAAAAAGATCTGCATATTTTCGCGCCAGACACGCAGTTGAAATGTTTGCATGCTTGGAAGATGCTCCGGAAGCCGTCATTTTCAATGACGTTTGGACGCACGATGTGTTTATCCAACAACACCCGGATTACACGGGTGCGAAGATCCAGATAATGCACAACAATGGCGAGTTTGGGAAAATGCTATTGGAAGCCTATCCGCATGTTGATCGCAAGTGGCTTGCATCTCTCGAGGCTAAAATAATTGAAAGCAGCGACAAGATTGTTTTCGTTGGCAAAAAGAACAGAGAGCGGTTCATTGAAATCCATCCGGAAGCAAGTGAAAAAGCAGTTCATGTTCATTTAGGCATAGAGCCATTGGAAGACATCGATGAACCAAGAGAGGTAAATCATAACGATGTTTTTACGTTTGTGTCTGTCGGGACAGTATGCACTAGAAAAAATCAAAGGGTCTTGCTTGAAATAGCCAGATCGAAAGAGATCATCAAGCCAATTAGGTTCATTGTTGTTGGAGGCGGCCCCGATTTGCCATTTTGTGAAAAGCTGGTTGAAAAATATAGTCTTTCTGATTGTGTCGAATTTGTCGGGCCTTCTAACGATGTCGCAAGCTATCTGTCGCAAGCGGATGCTTTTATTTCGACTAGCTATGACGAGGGGTTGCCAACTGTCGCCCTCGAGGCGATGTCATGCTCTTTGCCTCTGGTGCTGACGGATGTAGGCGGTTGTTCCGAGCTGATTAAGGGAAACGGCGTACTTGTTTCCGGATGCAGTCCTGCAGATATTGTTGCAGGAATAAATACATTTCTCGATAGCTTTTCCAGGGGAGAGATTTCAGGAGAAGCTTCTTTGGAATTGTTTCAAAAGCACTATCGAACAGAATCCATGTGCGATGAATATGCAGGCTTGATCAAGGGTCTCATCGAGCCTCATCGCCAACCTAATACGTAGGATAGGGTCGATGACAGGAAAAAACAATGATTCTTCGTCGGGAACAAAACTGTTCCTGACGAATCTATTGTCGCAGTACGGTTTACAGCTGGCGAAGTACATTATCCCTTTGCTAACGCTGCCATACCTGGCTCGCGTCTTGTCTTTGGATGGTTATGGAATTCGCTCATATGTTCTATCTGCCATGACATTGATGAGCGTTATTCTGGAGTTTGGCTTTATGCAATCAGCAACAAAAAAAATTGCTGAAAACAGGGAAGACAAAAGACAAGCGGGTCTGATAACCGGAGCGGTACTTGAGGCGAAGGTTATTCTGATCATGCTGGCAGGTGTTTTCCTTTGTATTTTGACACTTGCGATTCCTTTGCTTAACGAAAATAAGCTCTATGTTGCTATATCGTATGTTGCTATTTCCTTAAACAGTCTTCTGCCGGATTTTGTTTTTATGGGCTATGAAACAATGGGGATTCTTACCTCTCGATACGTCGTGTCCAAGGGAATTGGCCTTATTCTGACTTTTGCGCTCGTCCATTCTGAATCCGATTTGCTACTCGTGCCTTTGATCGATGTTGGTACTTCTGTAATAGCTTTAATCCAAACCTATTTTGGTTTAAAGCGAATCACGGGTGTGCGGATTTCTTTTCCATGCATAGGAGCGGGCGTACAAGAATTGAAGGAATCAGCCGCTTATTTTGTTTCAAATTTTTCATCGACGCTGTTCAACAGTTACACCACCATGGCAATAGGCATTTTCTTCAAGAATCCTGCAGACGTTGCCTTATGGAGCCTGTCCATGACTGTGGTATCCACGATTCAAGCGCTGTACTCTCCAATTTACAACAGCTTGTATGCCTATATGGTTGCCAGAAAAAGGCTCTTGCTGTTCAAAAGGGTGGTACATGCTGGCTTAATTGGAGCTACAACACTGTCGGTTTTAGTCGTAGTGTTTTCTGAGCTCCTCATGCGCATTTTGGGAGGGGAAGGGTATGCGCATGGTTCTTATCTGATCTCCATGATGGCTCCTGTCATTTGGCTCTCTTTCTTCTCTTTGGTTTTCGGATGGCCCTTGCTGGGCGCCTTCGGTTTTACGAAGCACGTTACATACACGACGATCGCTTCGGGCATATTGAGCGTATTTGCCATAACTGCCGTGGGGCTTAGCGGCTATGGAACCCTTGCAACAATGGCCGTTGTCCGCTGTCTAACCGAGGCGCTGCTGTGTTGCTCACGGGTGGGGATCGCATACGTGAAAAGAGGGGACATGGTAAGGATGTCCGCAGCTTGCAAGAGTGCTGGAGAGGATTGATTAACAACATGGAAATGATGACTTCGAACGAGTTAAAGAATTCATTAGTGGAGCTTCTTTGCGATTTCGATTTATTCGCGAGGAAGAATAACCTTCGATATTCGCTTGCATACGGTACGTTGCTCGGATCGATCCGGCACCAAGGCTTCATACCGTGGGATGATGATATTGATTTATGGATGCCCCGGCCGGATTTCGAACGCATGCTGAGCATTCCGTACGTCGGAGAGGTCGACGTATGCCTCAAGAGCCACCTTAATGGAAGATTCTTGTTTCCATACGCAAAATTGACAAGAGCGGATGTTGAGATCGACGACCCTTTTTGGAACAGCTGCGGGAAGCAGAACTTATTCATAGACATATTTCCGTTGGATGGACTGCCGGACGATCCGTCTTCTGTCGAGCATCTTTACCGAGAGGCGCTGAAAATAAAAAACGACATTGCGAAAAGCGATGTTGGTATCGGTTTCGAAAAATCAGCATTCAGAAAGATAGCGAAGCGAGCGTATATCGCTTTACGAGGAGGCAGGCGATGGCGGACGCGAAGTTACGAAAAGATGCAGTCGCTCTGGAGTGCTTATCCTTACGAAGATTCGACCACGGTGGGAATGTACGCATTTCCCACCCCAGGGCTTATAGAGATTATGGAAAAGTCGGATTTCGAAACTGCTATCTCGAAAGGTAAGTTCGAGGGGCGCGATTTTCCCATACCGGGGAACTGGGATCCTATCCTCGAGTGTCTATATGGGGATTACATGACTCCTCCCGCGCCCTCTCAAAGATCGGGTCACGGGCTAAAAGCCTACAAAGTTGCGCTAAGTCAAGTAGAGAAACAACGATAGAACTCTGAAAGCAAGTCTAAGAAGGGGCGCATTATGTTGAACAACAAGACAATCCTAATCACCGGAGGGACCGGATCTTTCGGCAACGCATTCACCCGCTACGTGCTGGAGAACTACGATCCGAAGAAGGTGATCATCTATTCGCGCGATGAGTACAAGCAGTTCGTCATGCGCAATAAATTCATTGCACTCGGCAAAGAGGCAGGAGTCGATTACGACTCCAAGCTGCGGTTCTTCATCGGCGATGTGCGCGACGAGGCTAGGCTGCGCCGTGCGTTCAAGGATGTCGACTACGTCGTCCATGCTGCAGCCCTCAAGCAGGTTCCGGCGTGCGAGTACAACCCTATGGAAGCCGTAAAGACGAACATCGACGGGGCCATGGGCATCATCAGCGCAGCGCTGGACTCGGACGTGCGGAAGGTGGTGGCGCTCTCCACCGACAAAGCCGTGAACCCCGTGAACCTCTACGGCGGCACCAAGCTCGTGTCCGACAAGCTGTTCATCGCCGCGAACGCGTATCGCGGCCAGTCCGGCACCGTCTTCTCAGTGGTCCGCTACGGCAACGTCGCCGGATCGCGCGGATCGGTCATCCCGTTCTTCGACAACCTCGCCAAGTCGGGCGCGACCGAGCTGCCCATCACCGACATGCGCATGACGCGCTTCTGGATCTCGCTCGACGAGGGCATCCGGCTCGTCGTCAAGGCGCTCGAGGAGTCGGAGGGCGGCGAGACCTACATCTCGAAGATTCCGTCGTTCAGGGTGACCGACCTCGCGACGGCCATGGCCCCCGACCTCGGCCAGGTGGAGGTCGGCATCCGCGAGGGCGAGAAGCTGCACGAGTGCATGGTGCCAGAGGCCGACAGCCTGACCACCTACGAGTACGAACGGCACTTCGTCATCTACCCGCATATGGAGTGGTGCGATCTTTCCATAACGGATCTCAAGGGAGGAAAGAAGGTCGAGCCCGGCTTTGTGTACGACTCCGGGACCAACACCGAATGGCTCACGGTCGAGCAGCTTAGGGAGCTTCTGTCGAACATGGAAATCAAGTACTAGGAGGGGCGGGATGGAGAAGCTGGCCATACATGGCGGCACCCCTGCAAGCGAAAGACTGTTGGGTTACGGTCGCCAGTCGATCGACGAAGACGATGTAGCTGCGGTCGTGGACGTGCTCGGAAGCGACTTTTTGACCTGCGGACCCGCCACTGAACGCTTCGAGGGCATCATTGGGGAAACCGTCGGTGCGAGCTATGTCACCGCAGTCGCCAACGGCACTGCTGCGCTGCATGTCGCATGCCTCGCTGCAGGGATCGGCCCTGGCGACGAGGTCGTCGTGTCCCCGATTACGTTCGCCGCTTCGGCTAACTGCGTGCTTTACTGCGGTGGCACCCCTGTGTTCGCTGACATAGATTCGAGAACTTGGAATGTTTCTCCCGAGTCCATCCGTGAGCGAATCAACGAGAAAACGAAGGCCGTCATTGCGGTCGACTTCGGAGGCGTGCACGTGGACTCCGATGAGATACGCAAGATATGCGACGAATTCGACCTCCTGTTCATCGAGGATGCTGCGCACTCCATAGGCACCGCATATAACGGAAAGCCGGTCGGGTCAATCGCCGACATGACCACTTTCAGCTTTCATCCCGTGAAGACCGTCACCACCGGGGAGGGGGGAGCGGTTGCGACGAACGATCCGAAGCTCGCCCGGCGCATCAGCCTGTTCGCGAAGCACGGCATAACCCGCGACCCATCGCTCATGGGCCGCGCAGACGTCGGCGGTTGGTACTACGAGCAGCTCGAACTCGGCTACAACTACCGGATTAGCGACATCGAGGCGGCACTCGGCGCTTCCCAGCTGAAACGCCTCCCTGAGTTCTCACGTCGTCGACGAGATCTGGTGGCGTACTACGACCGGAAATTCGCCGAGATCCCCGAGGTGTCATCCCAGCACGATTTTACTCCTAAGGACACCACGCGCCATCTCTACGTGCTGCGCTTCGATTTAGAGGCTCTCGGATCGGACAGGCGATTCGTGTACGATGCGTTGCACGCCGAGAACATAGGAGTGAACGTGCATTACTTGCCCGTCTACCGACTTCCGTATTATGCGGGCCTCGGTTATGATCAGGAGTGCTGCTCCGAAGCCAACCGCTACTACGAGGAGGCGATAACGCTTCCTCTGCACTGTGGGCTGAGCGACGAGGATGCCTGTAATGTCGTCGAAGCCGTGCGGAAAGTGGTCGAATGGTGCAAGGCTGAGAGCGGGCGATGCCTGTGAACATCGTCGGATCGGAAGCCGGGGCTAAGGCGATGCTCCTTAAGCAATTGAACTCCCTCTTCTTCATAAGCAAGATCGAAGAGGCTGCCATAGACGGGGAGTTCGGCAGAGCGCTGGCACGGTGCCAACGCTCTTTTTCTAAGACCAGAAATAAGTATTACAGTGAAGCGAGTGCGACCAAGTTCGACCCCCTTCAGGGGTGCCAGTGGTCTCGATTCTTGTACGAACTGGCTCGCTGCATATTCGTCGAAGAAGGGGTGTCGTCAGTATGCGATAAGCTATACGCGCTCAACAAGGCCATGAGCTCCGTCGATCTATACTATCAGGTGGCGATGCCCGACATCTTCATGTTCGACCATCCATTCGGATCCGTCATGGGGCGCGCGAGCTACTCGGACTACTTCACGTTCTCTCAAGGATGCACGGTCGGGAACAACCGGGGCATCTATCCTCGGTTTGGCCAATCGGTTTTCATGTTTTCGAACAGCAAGGTCATCGGCGATTGCGAAATCGGCGACAACGTGATCATCGGCGCAAACGCCTACGTGAAGGATACGGACATCCCTGGCGGTTCTCTCGTTTTCGGGCAAAGCCCGGATCTGGTGATCAAAGAGAATAAGCTGGATTATGTGAGGAAGTATGCGGAGCAGGTGTTCTCCTATGAGTAAAGTCGCGATCATAACGGCACGGGGTGGATCCAAGAGAATACCCCGCAAGAACATCAAAGAATTCTGCGGAAGGCCCATCATCGCCTATTCGATCAAAGCTGCGCTCGAGAGCGACCTGTTCGACGAAGTCATGGTGTCCACGGATGACGAAGAGATTGCCGACGTATCGCGCGCTTATGGAGCGAGTGTGCCGTTTATGCGAAGCGCTTCTGCGAGCGACGACTATGCGACAACTACGGATGCGCTGCTTGAAGTGCTCTGCGAGTACGCGAGACGTGGAAGGGTTTTCGACACGCTATGCTGCCTGTACCCTGCTGCTCCATTTGTGAATCCTGACGAGTTGTGTGCGGCCATGAGGATGATTGACATGGGGGCAACATCGGTAATACCTGTGACCTCATTCGATTTCCCTCCTTTACGCGGTTTCAGATTTGACGAAAATGGGAGGCTTCAGTATGCATTTCCGGAATACGCCCTTAGCCGAAGCCAGGATCTCCCCGATATGGTTCATGATTGCGGACGCTTCTACTTTGCGACCGTCGAGGCTTTTGAGAAAAGCCAAGGATTCGTCACGGAAAGGACAAAGGCGATTTATATCGAAAGCAAACTTGTCCAGGACATTGACGTATTAGAAGATTGGGAATTGGCAGAGCAGAAATTTTTGACGATGATTCGGGGGAGCGAAAATGAAATTGCTTGACTCAATAAAGAATAAAGATATTTACTTCATCGCCGAGATGTCCGGCAACCACGGAGGAAAGCTTGACAATGCGATAGAAATAGTCCGGGCGGCAGCCAATGCAGGTGCGGACTGCTTGAAAATTCAAACTTTCACTGCTGATACTATTACCATCGACTGCAATGCCGGCGATTTTCAAACTATGGCGGGAGGGCTTTGGGAGGGACGAACGCTGTACGATCTTTACAATGAAGCTCATACTCCTTGGGAATGGCAGGCTGCTATCAAGGAGGAGTGCGAGAAACTTGGAATGGATTTTCTCTCTTCAGTGTTCGATCCCAGCGCAATCGACTTTCTAGATACGCTCGGTGTTGAGATGTACAAAATTGCTTCTCCGGAGCTTGTAGATATTCCTTTGATTCTCTATGCGGCATCTAAAGGTAAACCCATGATCATCTCCTGCGGCATGGGTACTGCGGAGGAGATCTGCGAAGCCGTTGAAGCTTGCAAGTCCGTCAATAACGATCAGATCGTGCTTTTGAAGTGCACTAGCGAGTATCCGGCGGATTATGAAGATATGAATATTGCAACTATTCCAGACATGAAGGCTCGATTTGGGTGCGATGTGGGGCTCTCCGATCATTCCATGGGCTGGACGGTTGACATTGCGGCAGCAGCTCTAGGAGCTTGTGTGATTGAAAAGCATTTCTGTCTCTCTCGCAAGGAGAGAACGGTCGACTCGGATTTTTCTATGGAGCCACACGAGTTTGCTGGCATGGTTAGAGACGTCCGTCTTGCTAAAGCTGCAATTGGGCGCGCTACATATGAGCGATCCGATAAGGAACTAAGAAATCTTACTGGAAGGCGCTCCCTATACGCGGTCGACTCCATTTCGAAGGGAGAACCATTCACAAAGGATAATGTTAGAAGCATCAGACCTGGGTACGGAATTGCGCCAAAGCACCTCGACAAGCTTCTCGGACGCATTTCCAAGCGCGACATCGACTTCGGTTCTCCGATCACAGAAGACGATCTGGATATATAGCAGCTGATCGGCGCTGTTGGGCTATTGACGTTTCTACGAGGAAGGCATCATGATGAAATTTCTGGTCATAGGTGGTTCAAGTTTCATTGGAGTTTACGTGGTGGACGAGTTGCTTTCGCGAGGCGCGGAGGTCGTGGCAACTGGCAGAAACGAAAGGTTCGCAACCCATTACGAGAAGCGCGGTGTTCCCTATCTGAATCTCGATATATGCGATAAAGGCTCTTTTGACGTCTTCGGCGATGACGCGTTCGATGGCGTCGTTTCGCTTGCTGCAAGAATGCCTGCAAACATTGAGAAAGATGTCAATGACGAGGATATAGCCGAATACATCACAACCAACGTTGTCGGAACAATTAACATTCTCGAATGGTGCCGCTCGCGCGGTATCCGTCGACTAGTTGATATCATTTCGCGTTTTGATTGTAGACTGTACGATCAAAACGCAGTGATTACGGAAGATACGCCCCTCAAATTCTCCTACTGCGATGACCATGCAGCTTATGTTGTAAGCAATAATGAGAAAGCCGAAATGCTCAACTATTACAATAAGCGTTATGCTATGAGGAATATCTGGCTCAGAATTCCTTCGGTTTACGGAGTTGGGCCTCATGGAACCTTTGCCAAAGACGGAGTTGTCCAGAAATCAGGTCTTCAGATTTTCATGGAAAAGGCAACCGTTGGTGAGAAAATTGTTGTTTTTGGAAATCCTTCGACTCCGAAAGACGTGCTTTACGTAAAGGACATGGCGATCGCCATTGCCGATGCCCTTGAGTCAAGTGATGGCGTCGGACTTTACAATGTTTCTTATGACAATAACTTTTCCATATTTGACCTGGCGAAAGCTACAGCAGAAGCATTCGCCGGCCCAGATGGTGAGTCGGAAGTCGTCTCCGATCCAAGCATTTCGAATAACGGCGGATTTCCGAGAATGTCGAATGAGCGGATCAAGACAGACCTCGGCTTTACTCCGAAGTACGGAGATCCTTATAGAATGATGAAAGACTATCATAACGAGCTTGAAAGAGGAGACTATGTGGGACTCTTCGCGTAAGAAGGTTTTCATAAGAACCGATGCTAACAAGGTCATCGCATCGGGGCACGTCATGCGTTGCCTGTCGATAGCTGATGCTCTTTTCGATCTCGGATTGCAGGTTGAATTCGTAATGTCGGATTCTTGTGCGTTTGAAACAATCAGGAGACGGGGCTACGATGTCAGCGCGCTAGACACTGACTGGCGAAGCATCGAAGAGGGGGCGGATTTGCTTGAGAGAAAATGCTTAGAGCTAAGTGAGCCTGCCACGATTCTCGTCGATACGTATTCGATAACGAGGCCATACGTTGATCGTCTGGCGCGCTGCGCTAAAATTTGCTATCTGGGAAGCAAGCGAGACGATCTGGGAAATCTGTCGCTTCTCGCAAACTACTCCACAGATATCGACACTGCCCGTTACGAAGAGCTGTACTTAAAACGGGGAACCGCGCTTTTGCTCGGCCCTCGCTACGCTCCTTTAAAAAAAAGATTCTCCTCTTTAGCAAAAACGCCAAGTGAGACGATCGACAGGGTGCTTCTTACGACAGGCAGCACTGATCCTCATAACTTTATTTCGGAGTTCCTTCGGGCGGTGAAAAACTCTCGTATACTGCGGAGTCTTGAATTCGAGGTTGTCGTTGGCCAGATGTTCGAATTCGAAGACGAAATTGAACATCTGGCCTCCCAAGAGGACAATATTCGACTTCATCGCAAAGTTGAAGACATGGCAGGACTTATGGCAACGGTTGACGTTGCGGTTTCGGCATGCGGCACAACCGTTTACGAACTTGCGGCGGTAGGCCTACCGGTTGTCACTTTCGCTATGGTTGACGAGCAGGTCGCAAGCGCCGAATCCTTAGCGAGGTTGGGGGTCGTGGCGTATTCGGGACTTTTCTACTCGTCAAAACAGGGGGTGCTGAATTCTGCCATTTCCAAACTTGAGGACTTGGTGGCAACTCCTGAAAAAGCTGCAGTTTTGGCAACGAAGGCCCGTAGCCTTATCGACGGCAAAGGAGCGCAAAGGATCGCCAAGGAGCTGGCCGAATTGTGATGGGGGCGACTGATCGCAAAAAGGTTCTTATCCTTGGAGGAAGCAGACTTCAAGCCCCTGCAATTGAAGTTGCGAAGAGGCTTGGCTTCTGGGTTATTTGCGCCGATTACGATCCCGATGCTGTTGGGTTCGCTCTCGCCGATCAATCAGAGCTCATCAGCACGCTCGATGCTGAGGCGGTTCTTGCGCTTGCGAAAAGGGAGCGCGTCGCTTTCGTTATCACTTCGACGAGCGATGCCCCTGTAAGGACAGCTTCTTTTGTGTCTGAGCAGCTCGATCTGCCCGTCGGCATATCCTATGCCGACTCAATATGCGCGACCCATAAAGACGCCATGCGTCGTCGTTTGGCGAAATACAATGTCCCTATTCCAGAATTTAGGGTATGCAGCAATCTCGACGAGTTCGTTGAAGCTCTGAATTATTTCGAATATCGGTGCATCATCAAGCCAGCGGACAGCGCGGCGAGCAGGGGGGTGAAACTGATAGACTCCTCTATTCGTCATGACGACCCGGAGGAGCTGTTCGAAAGGGGGATGTCTTTTTCGCGCAAAAGAACCTTAATGGTTGAGCGGTGCATTTCCGGAACCGAGGTTAGCGTCGAGGGCATGACCGTCAACGGAAAAACCCACATCCTTGCCATCACCGACAAGATGGTAACGGAGCCGCCGTACTTCGTTGAACTCGGACACTCTGAGCCAGCTCTCCTGGAAGATGCCGAAAAGGTTCGCATAGAAGATGTGGCACGAGCCGCAATCGAAGCCGTGGGAATCGTAAACGGTCCCTCTCACACCGAGATTATGATCACGGATAGCGGGCCGATGGTGATCGAAATCGCCGCACGTCTGGGAGGCGACTACATCACTTCTCGGCTCGTTCCCCTTTCGACAGGCTTCGACATGGTTGGCGCCTCCGTGGAGCTCGCATTGGGGATGCCGGTAGACTTCCCTCCGCCCAAACAGGATGGGAGTGCTGTAAGATTTATCGTTTCGGACACTGGCGTGATTTCCGATATCAAGATCGATTCTGCAATATACGATCTTCCCGGTTTCGAAGAGCTTGAATTGTACAAGAAGTCGGGGGATGCGATCTCCGAACCGCATTCGAGTAACGACCGCGTCGGTCATGTAATATGCACCGGCCCCGATGCTCTATCGGCAAGAGAGACGGCCGAGAAGGCTCTATCCATGATCCACGTCTCGCTTTCCTGAAGCGAGACGTCCCATATGTTTAGGATAAATGGCTCTTAACTCGCGACCCATTTGCAGTAGGAGCCAATCCGCTCTATGTTAAACCACCATTGACATATTCGTGCAAGTGAACCAGTTGCGGGACATGCGGGCAGCAGGTCCTCCCTTACGATGGATTTGCCTGGAAGCCATCGAAGAAAGGAAGGGCTGTGAAAAGCATCGTATCGCAATTCATGCTGCAGCTCTCGCACGAGGAGAAGCTGGAGCTGCTCGCCGACCTCAAGGCCGCGATAGCCGACGAGATCGCCGGCTTTCCGGAGGAGCCGGACGGCTACCCGCGGTGCGGGTGCCCGGCGTTCGTCAAGAAGGGGCGCGACGCCGACGGCGCCCAGAGGCGGGCGTGCAAGGGCTGCGGGCGCACGTTCCCGGCGAAGAGCGGCTCGCTGCTCGCGAACTCGAAGCTCGGCCCTTCCGTGTGGATGGCGTTCGCGGAGTGCATGGCCGACGCGTTGAGCCTGCGCGAGAGCGCCGAGCGCTGCGGCGTCTCGCTCTACACCTCGTGGTTCATGCGCATGCGGGTCTGCGAGGTCATGCGCTCCCTCCTCCTGCCCGCGCGCGCAGGCACGTTCCATGTCGACGGCACGCTGGTCAGGGACAACCTGTCGGGAAACCTCAAGAGCTCGAGCCTCGAGCTCGTGCGCGCCCCGCCGCAACGGGCGGGACGGCCGCAAGGGGGCGAAGGGCCGCAGCAAGGAGAGGATCGTCGTGGAGTGCGGGGTCAACAAGTACGGCGACTGCTTCTGCGACGCCATCGACCGCGGCTCGGCGGGCGCCGGCGCGCTCGCCCGGGACCTTTCCGCGAGGATCCCCGAAGGCTCCGCGGTGGTGAGCGACGGGCATCCCTCCTACGGCTTCGCCGCGTCCGCCTGGGAGCACAGGGTCGTGGACCCGAAGGACCCCTCGACGGGCAACATCAACATGGTCAACGCGCTCCATTCGAGGCTGAGGGAGTTTTTGGCCCCCTTCCACGGGGTGGCCACCCGCCACCTGCAGCGCTACCTGGACTGGTTCTGCTACGTCGAGCAGTTCAAGCGCGGGGACATGGATCGCAGGGAGCTGCTCTTCGAGCGCGAGGCCAAGGGGACGTACTGGACCACGAGGCGCATGACCCATCGGGAGATCGGAAGCCTCATGGTGTACTGGACAAGGCAGTATCCTTGCAATGTCAATGGTGGTTTAACATAGAGCCAATCCGAATCGGATGCGGCCGGAGCTTGGCAGCTCCGCTGGATCGACCGTCCAGCCAGCTTTTGTTCTAATATGGCTGCGACCCGTCGAGTCGCCGACCGACCGCCCCGGATGACCCTTCGCCCCTGCCTCGAAGAAGGCCCAGAGCGTGCTGCCATTGGGGATCGGGCGCCGCGGTTGCGGCTGACAGGAGCCTACCAGGGCCGGATGCGTCACGGCAATGCGGTTGCCGAGAGGATGGGGAGCGCATTGCCGTCATAGATGAGTTCCGATGCCTCGACGAAGCAAAATCTGTGCCCACCTTCACGCTCCAGCGCATTTGGGCACCGCCTTGAGGAAAGGAACGCGATGGCGGTGCTTTGCGGACCGCTCGTAAACATGATGGTCGACCAGACTCTGTCCTGCAGCAGCTCGCTTCACAGAAGATGGACAGCTCGGCTTCGCATGACGCGCCCCTTCTCGTGCTATCAAGAGTTTTCGAAGGCAAAAGGAAGCGGGAATTGGTTAAATTCGGGCCGCGTGGCCGTAGACGAAACTCGTTTCGATCTTCTTGAGCATCGCGTTGGAATACCCTGACTCAATGAGCCTGAAGGAGGATAGCGCGAAGCGGAGCCGGAACAATAGGAAGTTGTCCTTGATGCGGCCGTGTCAAGGGAAAACGTGCTCCTATTCTCGTGATGGGAGGGCTGTCTTTAAAACCTGCGGGAACGGCTTGCAAACCAGAAATCGGTTGTTCGAAAATTGCATAACCATGTTAATTTTAGAACACCGCACCTTCGATGTTCGGATTTATGATATAGTTATAAAAAACCGAACATCGAAGGATGCAGAATGGCCTTTACGCACAACCAATTCAAAGTCATATACGAACTCTGGAAGAAGCCTGGGCTCACGCAGCGCGAGATCGCGGAACGGACGGGTCTAGGTCTCGCCACGGTCAACGCCGCTTACAAAGAATGCTCCGCCGAAGAACTTATCGAGCACGGGCGCATCACTGCCAAAGGCATGGCGGCTCTCAGACCCTATGCCGTTGACAACGCGGTCATCCTGGCAGCGGGTCTCTCCTCGCGTTTCGCTCCTATCTCCTACGAGCGCCCAAAAGGGCTTTTGCGGGTACGTGGCGATATCCTTATCGAGCGCCAAATCGAGCAACTGCAAGCAGCCGGCATCAACGACATCGTTGTCGTGGTGGGTTACAAGAAAGAAGCTTTCTTCTATCTTGAGGAAAAGTACGGGGTAAAAATCGTCGTTAACCGTGCTTATGCGGAGCGCAACAACAACAGTTCGCTCATGTTGGTGAAAGAAGTCCTTGGCAATACCTACATTTGCTCGTCGGACAACTATTTCGCAGAGAACCCGTTTGAAAGCCACGTCTGGAAAGCCTACTACGCCGCTCAGTACGCCGAAGGCAAAACCGAAGAGTGGTGTTTGACCGCTGGCGCTCACGACCGCATCGTAAAGGTTGAGATTGGCGGCCAAAACGCATGGTACATGATAGGACAAGCGTACTTCGACAGGGAGTTCTCAGAGCGCTTTCGCTCCATCCTTGAAACCGAGTACGATCTTCCTCAAACGCGCGACAAGCTTTGGGAGGATCTCTATATCGAACACATCAAAGAGCTTGACATGCAGATCCGTCGCTACGAAGCTCCTATTATCCACGAGTTCGATTCGCTTAATGAGCTACGCGATTTCGATCCCATGTTCTTAGAGAACCTCGATAGTGAAATCTTCGATAACATCTGCGTGGTGCTCGGCTGCGAGAAATCAGAGATCCACGACGTTTACCCCCTCAAACAGGGCCTCACCAATCTTTCCTGTCACTTTGCGACGAACGACGGCGAGTATGTCTACCGCAATCCAGGCGTCGGAACCGAGCTCATCGTAGATCGCGAGGCGGAACTAGAGGCGCTTCAAGCCGCCAAGCTCCTTGGCCTTGACGACACGTTCGTGTTCGCCAATCCAAAGCGCGGCTGGAAGATATCGCGTTTCGTACGCGATTGCTCTAACCTCGATGCGCACAACGACGCTGAGCTCAAGATGGCAATGGAGATGGCTCGGAAGCTTCATGAGAGCAACGCGAGGGTTGCGCGATCCTTCAGCTTCTACGAAGAAGGCAAGTCCTACGAACGGAAAACGCTTGACCGTGGCCAGATCGATATTCCCGACTATTGGGACATGTCGAGCCAGGCGACAAAGCTCAACGAGCTGCTGATAAAGGATAGCGGCCGACCGGTGCTCTGCCATAACGATTTCTTCGGGTTGAACTTCCTTGTTGCGAACGACGGATCGGTCAGCCTTATCGACTGGGAATACGCCGGCATGGGCGATTACGCTAACGATTTCGGCACGTTTTCCGTATGCGAGCAGCTTACCGAAGAGGAAATGCTCCATGCCCTCACGTATTATTTCGGGCGGACTCCCACCGAACGCGAATGGTTCCATAACCTGGGGCAGGTTGGTATGGCGGGCTGGTGCTGGTACGCCTGGTCTTTGCTTAAAGAGGCAGAGGGAGAGGATGTAGGAGAGTGGGCTTACATCTACTACCGTTATGGCAAGACCTATCTTAGGCGCGCGCTTGACCTCTACGACGCTGTCGGAATGGATAAAGCAAACTGAGGCTTCGCGCTTTTACCTCGGCATCAAAAGCATCCAGGAGCACAAGAGAGAATGAGGGCACGATGAATCAGAATGTGGGGGCGCTTCTCAGAGAGCGGAAGCGGAAGTACTTTGCGAGGGGCATCGCCTTTGCCGTGGCCTCCGGCATATGCTACGGACTCTATACCGGTTTTCTGACGCTTGGGGAAACCCAAGGAGTATGGGGAGAGTGGTTCGCGGGCTCTGAATGGGGCGAGGGCAACCCGGCGTTGGGCACCTTTACAATTGTGTTCGCCCTTGCCGCTCTCGCCGCCGGAATCAATGATTTAGCCAGTGCGATTTGGTCGCTTATCGTTTGCGCGAAAAATCGACAGCTCGGGGATCTCTGGAAGACGATGAAAACGAGGCCGGGCCTCGTCATGATGCTTTGTGCGGCCATCGGCGGGCCTTTTGCCACGATAGCCTACGTTATTGCGCTCAATTCCGCTACGGCGGCAGGCAACCCCGGGGTCATCGTTCCCATCGCTGCGCTGAATTGCGCGATTGGCGCCATCCTCGGCAGGATTCTCTTCAGGCAGGATCTGAAGACCCATAAAGTCGCAGGTATCGTCATTTGCCTGTTTTCCGCTGCGTTGATTGGCGGAACAAGCTTCGCGTCGATGGGGCCCGAGGCTCTCATGGGTTGCCTTTTCGCGTTTCTTGCAGCTTTCGGATGGGGTTTCGAAGGCTGCGTTGCAGGCTTCGGCACCATCCTTATCGATTATCGCATCGGCATTGCCATTAGGCAGATGACGGCGGGGATCTTGGAACTGTTCGTCGTGTTTCCCGTGCTCGCCGCTATTGGTGGCGGACTCGGCAGCGCGTTCGAGCTGGCGGGAGCCGCCTTCGCAAGTCCGGCGCTCGTGTTTTTCGTCATCTCCGGCTTTTTCGCCATGCCTGCGTTCTCCTTCTGGTACAAAGGCAACTCCATGTGCGGGACGGCGCTCGGCATGGCCTGCAATGGCATGTATGCATTCTGGGGGCCCTTCTTCATCTGGATCATCATGGGAGTGCTCAACATCGGCGGAATGTCTGCCGACTACCCCCCTCTTTCGGTCGTTCAATGGATAGGGGCGCTCATGATGGTCGCCGGCATCTTCTGCATAGCCGTCAGCCCCGCGAAATTTTTCAACGGCAGCAAGAAAGGCGAGTGATTGACATGGGCGACAGCTTGATTCCACTGCATTATGCCATCTTGAAGCACTTCATGGACGGCGAAGCCGACTGCGCCGACGGGGTGGTGCGAGCGCTCGAAGGGGACTATCGAGGATACAAGCTTCTGAATCGCGCCGACGTGGAAGAGACGCTTGCGACGGCGAAAGAGAACGGACTGCTCGACGAGGCCGGCTACGATTTGAGCGAGGAAGGGTATTTGAGAATACGCTATCGAATCAATAGCTTCGGCGAAGACATGATGGGCCGGTATATCGCGAAATGAAAAAGCGACCTTGAACGCAGACAAGATTCTCTCTTTGTTGCGCGCTCCCAGGATTCGCCAAATGATATTTCGAGGCTATTCGATTTTGTTTTTGAAAAACACGGCATCAAGCCGTCGGATTCGAAGTGCTTCTCAGGATTCCCCGCTCGCGGGGAATCCTATTTCATGAGCTCCGTTGCGAGCTTGAAAATAATACGCTCGTCCACATCGATATCGAATTTCCTCGCGAACATCATTTCTGAAGCAGAAAGCTCCTCGTAATCTCCGATGGTCCAAGTGTATGGTCCACCCTTTTCCCAATCGATGAGCCGCATGGATCTCTCCATTGGCCGCTCAAGATGCACTCCCGAAAGGAAAAGATTCTCCCTCCATGCTGAATTCCAAACGAAAGTTTGTAAAAAAACCTCGTCTGCACAGTTGGAATAGCGGCACATTCGCATTATCTCCTCCGAATGGTTCACAACATCACAAGCCAGCCCGTCGGGAATGCTAAACCACTGTGACCCCTTTTTAATCTCGATCCCAGCTGGAATTCTATCGATCCTCAAAAAGCCTTGCAGCTTTTCCAACGCAACATCCAAAGCGAACTTCGCATTCTCTGACAACGACCGATGCCTTCCCCTCCTTCCTACGAATGGGTGATAGAGAGCCACTCGGTCTCGTTCCGCTTTGCTAACAAAGTTGTCAAACGCGAGGAATATTTCGCCGGCATGAACATCGAAAAAGCTATGAATTAGCTCTTGCGTATACAGGGGGAGATCGGCTCCCGAAAGCAGATGATAGAACTCATAAGCTTGCTTGTTCACTGCGGCTGTCAGCAATTTCAGCTCGCACGCAACCAGCGAAGAGTGCCCCCATCTTACAGCGTCTCTTTCAACAAAAAACAGGTTCGAGTGGCAAACCTGTTCGGAAAAGGCGCTGAGATCTATGGCGAGACGGGAGTCGAGATGCAAGTAAATATCATTCCGGGGATCATCGAGCAAGCTAAGTAGGATTTCAAGCTGACGAGGCTTGTCGTGTGCCATGATCAGATACGCATGCTTATGTTCAGCCGCCTCACACGTCATCTTCTCACCCCATTCATTTTTATTTCGCGATGGTGTCTTTTGCGCCATCGCCCGATATAGGAGCTTTGATCGAGCTCCTATTCCTATACTGTAATCTGGTCGGATTCATTGCAAGCGTAACTACGCCGCTATCGTCTTCCGATCTTTCGCCATGCACCCGAATGTCGAACGAAGCGCATGAGACCTAACCCCTGCATCACGATAATCGCAACAAGACATGCGCCAGACATCAGCTGCCAGCAACTTGGCTGCAACACAGCTACTGCGGATTGCATAGCCAACGCTGCGAGAGTTGCGATAAGCGTCGGCCACCCCACTTCGATGTGGATGTACTTTCTTGAATCTATGGCTCGTACGACAAAAACAAGAGCTTGGCTTACCGCCGAAGCAACACACGCACCGCTTATCCCCAACACCGGGATAAGCGCAGGTGTGAGCGCAATGCAGGAAGCTGCGCCAACTATTGTTGTCTTCATAATGTAGCTAGTGTGCATGGTGGTGGTATATACCGTTCCGAAAAAAGAATTGAACACGTTCATGAGATTGGCTATGAGAAGCACAGACATCATTGGCCATGCTTCGTAGAATTCGCCTTGCAGGAACAGCATGGACACCCAGGGCGCAAGAAACGAAATAAGCGAGCAGAGTACGGATATAAAAGCCTGCAGCACTCGAAAAACCGATGAGAAAAACCTGTCGAGCCCTTCTTTTCCGGATTCCTGAAAGGCAGAGAGCTGCCATGCTTGCAAGAAAACAGAGTATGCTGTGTTAAGAAGTCCTGGAATCTTACCTGCTGCAGCGAATAGGCCCGATGCCGCAATGCCAATCATACCTGTAATGAAAAAGCGATTTATACTCGTTCCAACCCACCAAAACAGCGAGTTGGGAATAAGCGGCAGCGCGTAGCGTAACATCGGGACGCAAAGCTCTTTAATTTGTTTTGCAATATCGTCTTTTGCGAATACCTTGCGCATACCCTCAAGCACCCGTGCCCCTATGCGTCCAACCGTGAGGTAGACACAGGTAGCGACCAATGGTCCTACTGACACTGAGATAAAGTAGCCGGCAACCGTCATGCCGCAACCGCCAATAAGGACGAATGCAGAGACACCTGTTATCATCGATGAAATCCCAGAGCAGATGGGTATGAGTTTTATTTCGCCCATGCCGCGAGCGACCTCTGAGCATAATTGCAGAAATGCGCTTGACGAATAAGCAAAGAGAAAAAACACCTTATGCTTCCCTAGTCCGCCAAATACGTCCAAATCGAGAGCGGGTGTTAACATTGCAACAATGAGAATCGACAGAAGCGTTACAACAAACCCGATGAAGGCATATTCCGATTTCCTAGAGTCGTCCTCGATGATAAAGCGCACAGCAGCATCTGCGACTGCAAGCGTGGCAAGCGGCGTAACGAGCGAAATGACCGTTAACGACATGTCCGTGATGCCATACTCGCCTGCACTCATATAGTATGTGTAGAGTGGGACGAGCAGGAATGTCATCAATCTGGTCGCAACGGCATTCGCTGCAAACAACGCAGTATTGACTGCAAGGTTCTTATACCCGCTCATGCTGATCTATCTCGCATGGTTAAATCTCAAGAGAGAGCCGTCTCGTGATTGCCATCGGGGCTTTTCAGTAGATAGTCATCCAGCGCTCGAAAATGACGAAGGGCTTCCTTTGCGAAAGTGCTGACGCAAAGAGGTTCAGATTCAAGAATCCTTTCGCATGGCGTCATGTCAGCAGGATCTATGCTGGCGATATCCAATACGTTTCCCCTATCAAATCCCATATCCGCCATAACATAAGCGGCTTTCTTGCTGTACGGAACTGATAAAACCTTGGCACCAGAAGCAAGACCCAGCACCATGGCGTGGAATCTTGTCGCTACAACAACTTCGCTTTTAGAGATCTCATCAAGGACGGGCGCGGCATCTCCTCGGTATAGCAGTACTTCGATGCTCGAGCCAAGCTGATTCACTTTCTCCGCAACACGCTCTACAGCATTTTCATCGCCTTCCGCCTTGCAGAAAGAACTTACTACAACTCTATATCCATTTTTCGCGAACCAATGCGAAGCATTGGCTATCCAGGTCTCGTACGCGCTGGCGTAGCTTGCTAGCGATTCGGTCTGCCCCTTTGTCTTCAGGTCGATTACAGATAGCAAAGCCTGCTTCTGCTTGGGCCCGTCAAGGAAAGGAGTCGCAAAAAGAATATCCGGAGCAAATCTTACGTTTTTCAAATCAGAGAAGAGGCCCGATGATTTTTGGTCTCGGAAGCAAACGTCATTGCATCTCGAAAAGATATCGTGAAAACCTTTAAGGAACCTATTCGATCGGTAAGGCCCGAAATTTGCGCCAAGTATGAAAGTATTCATGCTAGCCCCGTATAGCCTAGCCCTGTCCTTAACCGCGCAAACGCTGGAGATCAAGCCTCTTATGGTCGATGCACTTGGTTGGATAAATATGGAGCCGCCGATTACGACGAGGCACTTTTGCTTTGAAAGAACAGTTTCTCTTTCACGCAGCAATCGACGCGCACGAGCAAATCTGCCGATCGCTCCTAATCTCCTGCAATCGCTTGTCCCCAGCTCGATCACCTTTAAATTATCATATTGCATCTCGAGAATGCGCTCTTCTCGAGATGCAAGCATGATGAATTGAGTGTTCGGATAGCGCTTAAGTAACGCATGGAGGAGCAAATCGTCACCAAGATTTGTCGCAGAGTAAAAGTCGACAAGGATACTGTTATTCGAAGTGGTTTGCATAACGCTGCCTTTCATAACGCCGCCAATCATCCGACAGTCTCTCTTTATGGCGGCCGCGAAGGTAGTTGGTTAACATCCGAAACGTGCGAGTATTCGATATTGACCTCGCCCTAAGTTTCGCCAGCGCTTGATTCTGTTCGATCGATTCTTCTTTAAAAAGCAGCGCTGAACATCGATGCCTCACTCCAAAAAGCTCGATGCGCGAAATATCACGTCCCCTGTCTCTACCCACTATTAACCTGCAATATTTTCTTAAGAGCTCGCGATGCCGCCGATTCGAGGCAAAACAATCTGCAGTGTTCGCTCTTGAGCAGGGCTAGTTCCGCTCTCTTGTCGAGGCGAATCCCCTTCATCGCGCCATGAAGCGCATATCTTTTTTTGAAGAAATCTGACCGCGACAGGGTATTGAGTTTTTCGTAATCCCGCTTTTCTGCTAAATATTTAGCATAATTAAGAATGCTGTTTAGGCTTTTTTTGGCAAGCCCCTGCAAGAGGCCTTCGCAGCCGTATTCGTTTTCCCATTTCTCTGCATATGTATCGGCGACAGTCATGGCATTTACGATATCTTTATAATATGAATTCTGATAGGCGGCATTCGTTGTGCTCTTCGGATTGGGTCTGTAGAAATAGAGGGGATCCTCAATTTCGCAGAACGTTTTTGCCGAATCGTATATTGCCAATGTCTGCAGAAAGTCTTCTGAAAGCATCATGCCCTTGTAGGAAGAGTAATCGGCATTCAGGCAAGCGCACTCGCGCTTCACCGCTTTACGCCACATCGAGTTGTAGTTCCATGTTGTACAGAGAGACCTCAGCATGGAAGCCTTCTTTGGTTCAGCGTAGTTCGGTTCGTCTCTGGCTTGGCAAAGCAGGAGATCTCTTTCATTTGTAGTGTATGCCCACAGCACGATATCCGCCCCTGTCTGTCGCATGGCGAAGGCTATCGCATCGAAGGCACCGGGCAAAAAGGCGTCGTCGGCATCCGCGGACATGATATAACGGCCTTTCGATACGGCAAATCCTTCTACACGGGCAATAAGCGGACCTTGATTCTCTTTGTGCACAACCTTTACCATCGATGGATGCTTGGCGGCATAAGCGTCGCAAATCGCCCCACTCGAATCCGTCGACCCATCGTCGACAAGAACGACCTCGATGTCCTCTCGTCCTTGGGCGAGAATCGAGTTGACGCATTGATCGATATGTAGTTGAGCATTGTAAACAGGAACGACTACGGAAAAGGTCGGATTCGTCTTCGATGATAAAGCTTCATTCAAGCAGGAAACGTCAGAACTGCGCATCATTGCCTCCGTTAAAAACCAATTGCGGAGTTGACGAGGTAGGGGATAGTCTCCGCCGCGCCAGAAATCGCATACGTATACAACCAGTATGCTGCGCAGTAAACGATCAAAAATGCCGCCAAACCGAGCTTTCCTACTCCGCTCTTCGCGTTCGCTAAGACAATCGGAACGTAGAGTATGGCCACACTTGCGAAGTAATATCCTATCCTTCCGCTTTGCACGTTAGCGGATGCAAGCTGCGAGAGCACCACATCAAAGCAAAGCATTCCAATGAAGAGCGAAACCAGCCTGCTCTCACCCCCGTTCTTCCAATAGTAGATAAGCAGGGCAAGCAAAGGAAGGCGCAACACAATCTGCATAGGGAGCACATGGACGTCTCCCAAATATCCGGCATATCTTCCGAAGCCGATTGCTATAAGTAGATTGCTCGCTATAGGGATAGCGAAAAACGTTAAGATGGCGACAAGTCCCACGATGACGGTTCTCTTGATCGGGTCATTGCCGTTGGAGAGATAGACGCTCAAGGCGAGAATGCCAAAGCCAAGCAGAGCCGATGCGTGAAACAGGGTTGCCATTGCTACAAAAACAGCGTACTTCAATCGCCTGCCCTCGAAAAGATAGTGCAGTGCAAACAAAAGGATGGCGATAGCTATCCATTGCCTCATCAGGTTGAGCGTAGAATTGAAGTACATGAAGTAATAGACCGCCATGCCTAACCAAAGAGGAATGTCATGACGTACTTTGAGCAACCCAAGATAAATCGGAACGATCGTCGCTGCCTGTATGACGAATAGCAGGGCAGGCAGCGAGTGCGTAACACTCGAAACTATCCAGACGAGAAACGAAAAACCTATCTCATAGTCGGAGGGATGAATATACCTCCAAACGCCCCACCATTGCGACGCTTGGTAATCCGCGAAAGACACGCTTCCGTTCGCCAAGTCAAAAAGGGGCTGAACGTAAACCTGCACGTCCGTGCCTATCATGGGAGATCTCATGCCAGCTAGACAACAAGGAATGAGCAAGGAGACGACGGACCAGGACACGAAGCCGACACCTTTCCTATTCCACTTTTGAATGACTGCAATGATGGATAGCGATGCGGCGAACGAGAAGAGATAGGGGGCCATATCAGCGTTCTCTCTGCTTGTCGCGAACGTTCGTGATTTTTGTTTGCGTCATCAATTGATAGCTCCTCTTCATTGGCGCCGTTTTTCGGGAAGCACGCTATCGCGATTTCGGTTGTCTTTTCAGACGGTAAGCTTGCAATAGAGCCTGGTGCAAGAACAAGCGCTCGGATTGCTTTGGGGCTACCGAACGAGCATTCTTCTATTGCTCAATGCGCGTTCCAAGCACTTTCGCAGGCACGCCTCCCGCTATCGAATAAGGAGGTAGATTTTTGGTGACGACAGTTCCTGCTGCCAAAATGCAACCATCGCCCACATTTACGCCCGGCATAATCATTACTCGCCGGCCAATCCAGACATCATTGCCAATCGTGATCGGCTTAGGCAATGTTCTTCCTTGTTGATTCATCGGAATATCGATACGACCTGTTTCGTGATTGCTCGTGTAGAAAACGCATTCAGGAGCCATCATGACATCGTTACCAATGTATATCTCTCCATGCAGCTCGCAATCGACGCCGATACCTGAGCGATCGCCGATAACGATAAGCGATCCGAACGTAGCGCCTCGCTCAATGTTCACGTCCTCGCCAACCGAAGCGCATATTCTGCGGGCAAAGAAGCCTCGCATCCTTCGAGAAAACTTCGAATACGTACTTTGCGGCAGCAGCTTCGCCGATGCTGCATACGCAATTCTCCACATGATCCGACTTCGACCACCCATGCGATCACCTCCCGAACGAAGATTTGGCTGCTTGTGCATCAAGCAAAACGCTCGCGATGTCTTGCTCTGCGGATGAAGTTCTGCGTCTTGGTCGGAGTCGCACAATCAGAACCGTACGCCTCTTCACGGTACCGCCCCATCTTCTTTGGCACCGGGTATCGTCTGCTCTCTAATGCTGTTCCCTTCACCAGAAGCAACCATGATGAGGGGCTTGCGTGATCCGCATCATGCACATGCACCAATCCCAAACCGTCCGTTTCGAATCTCTTATGAATCGCCCCCGGACTCTCTTAGCCACGCAACTCCATGAAAAGAATCAGCCTGTCTGGTCGGCGTCATGTAGTCATTGCCGTACATTGCCTTAAGATAGGAGTCGGAATTCCCGGGAACGGGGAAAGACCGTGATTCGAAGGCTTCCAACCTGCATGGAAACACCCAGTTTCTCGGTATGATGTAATCCGCATCGTACGGACAAGCTAAAAAATCGCCGTCGCTTCGAGATCCTAATTGGACCAGTTTCTCAACGAGCTCATGGCATCTTTGCGGACCGACGCCATGGAACATGATTCGGGTGACGAGGCCTGCGAACTTCGACACCTTGCCCAACGGGGCAGATCCATCCCTTACGTAGGCGCTGCAATACGCCTTGTTCGCGAAGTTCGCCAGCTTGAGCCTCGCTCTCGTAGGCCAACCGCTTCGCGCGAAAGCGTCAACAGGGAAGAAATCGATGAAAACTCCCATGTCTCTTACCGGCAGGTTCTTTGGTTCGACGAGGGAAGTGCGGCAATCGACCATCTTGGCGTACGGATGCCGGTAATCAGGAGGATTGAAGGGGCGTAGAACGCGATATCTGTCGTTTGTGTTTTGCTCAATGGCGCTGAAGAGTCTCTCGCAATCCTCCCTTTTTATGGCGACGTCGATGTCGTCGTCCCAGGGAATGAAGCCGCCATGCCGAACCGCTCCAAGCGCGCTTCCGTAGAACAGGCAGTACTCGATACCCTCCTCCACGCAAACGCTATCAAGAAACTCAAGCATGGAGAACTCGATGGCTTGGATCTCTTGAAGGGACAGCTTTGCTGTCTCATCCATGAAGCACCTCTTTGTACAAACCAAGCAACGCGTCGACTGAGTTTTCGACCGAGTAGCCCTTTTTTACGGTTTCGAATCCCTGTATTGCGAGCCTCTTGCGCAACACAGGGTCCTGCACGAGCAAAGCCAGGCATGTGCGGAGCGATTCGGGATCCCCCGGTTCGCAAAGCATCCCGTTTCGTCCGTGGTGTATGACTTCTGGGACGGATCCGCAATCGGAAGCGACCGAAGCGACGCCGGCTCCCATGGCTTCGAGAAGGGATATGGGAAGAACCTCTCGCTTTGAAGGAAGGGCAAACACGTCGGCCTCGACCAGCAGATCCCTCTTCTTTTCCGAATCCACCCATCCCACGAAGCTGCAATTTACGCCTTCCCGTCGAGCCAGAAGCTGGTATCTCTGAGTCTCCTCGTCGCTTCCCGATCCGGCCAGCACGAGTTCGATTACGGCGCCGTTTCGAACGAGGGCTCCCGTGGCTTCTATCAGCGTACCGACGCCCTTTTCCTCCTCCAGCCTGCCTAAGAACAAGATGTTGCAGCAGGATCTTTCATCGTGATCGGGCTTTGCGCTCGGATCGCCCAATGGAACGCCGTTCGGGATCACGTGGACGATCGAGCGTTTGATGTCCAGCTCGTCGCAGATCAGGTCCTTCCACTTCGAGGAAAGGACGATCAGAGCATCCGCGAGCGACAGGAACTTCTTAATCTCGTTTTTCGATCCCGAATCGCCTTCAAGGATTGCCCGCTCCATTGCGCTCGAATGGGAATGAAGAATCACTTTCTTACCCATGTTCTTAGCACGTCGGACGAATAGAGCTTTGCGGGTCATGCTTACGCCGTACGAAAAATGAATATGAACCAGATCGCAGTCCTTCGCCTCTCTGGAGAACACAAACAGGGTGCTCAGTCCGCAGGCCAACTTGCGTGCTTTGCATCCCTCCTCGGTCGTCGCGAGATAGCGAACATTGCACCTTCTGTCCAGGCCTCCGTTTAAAAGCGTGGAAGCGCACGATGCCATACCCCCATGCGATTCTAGACTGGGGCCGAGCATAACGACGGAGGGCCTGCCGACACTCAATTGGCACCCTTCTCGCCCAAAACATCGGCTATGCGCTCGCTGGCATGCCCATCCCCGTAAGGGTTCGAGGCCCGCGACATCGTTTCGTAGGCCTCGTCTGACTCAAGTAGCTCGGTAAACGCCCGATATATCCGCTCCTCATCGGTTCCGACGAGTCGAAGCGTCCCGCATGCGACCCCCTCGGGCCGTTCGGTCGTGTCACGCATGACGAGCACGGGCTTGCCAAGGCTTGGCGCCTCTTCCTGGATCCCGCCCGAATCGGTGAGAACAAGGTGGCTTGCCGCCATGAAATTGTGAAAATCGATGACTTCCAAGGGCTCGACGATGCGCAGACGATCGAAGCCGTCTAGCTCGGCATGCGCGGCTCTTCGCACCTCGGGGTTCATATGGATAGGATAGACTGCCTTCACGTCAGGATGCTCTTCCATGACGCGCCTAACGGCTCGGAACATTCGAACCATGGGCTCACCCAGGCTCTCGCGTCTATGCGCAGTGAGGAGGACGAGACGGGATCCTTGCGCCCAGTCGAGGTGCTCATTATGATAGCCCTCGCGCACTGTTGTTCGGAGTGCATCGATGCCGGTGTTGCCCGTCACGAAAATCCTTCCTACGGGTTTACCTTCGTCGAGCAAGTTGCGCTTCGATCTCTCAGTTGGGGCGAAGTAGTATTCGGCAAGGACGTCAACCGCCTGGCGGTTGAACTCCTCGGGCCAGGGAGAGTATAGGTTCCGCGTTCGGAGTCCTGCCTCGACGTGACCGACGGGGATGCGGAGGTAGAAGCACGCGAGCGCCGCAGCAAACGAGGTGGTTGTGTCGCCATGGACGAGCGCCACGTCTGGAAGCTCCCGCTCGAGAACCGACTTGATGCCGAGCATCACGCCGCACGTTACGCCAAAGAGCGTCTGGCCCGGCTTCATCACCGCGAGATCGTAGTCGGGAACAATTCCGAATGTGCGCAGCACCTGATCGAGCATTTCACGATGCTGTCCCGTGACGCACACGGAAACATCGAAGTCGGACGGTCTCGACTTTAGTTCCTTAACTAGGGGGCACATCTTGATGGCTTCTGGGCGCGTCCCGAAGATGAGCAGAACCTTCTTCATTTTCCGCTCCTCTCCTTCGATCGAATCTCCCTGCTCACAAGCCTCATGAATCGAGCGTTTCCCATGACGTACCTTCTCATCAGCCTCTTTGGCTCCTTCATCATCCTAAATAACCATTCGAGGCCCATCCTCTGCATCCAAAGAGGAGCTCTGGGGATTGATCCTGAAATCACGTCGAACGATCCGCCGACGCCGACGTAGACCCCCTTTAGACCCATAAGACGGAAATGCTCGATAACATGCTCTTTCTTCGGCGAGGTGATGCCTACAAATACGATGTTCGGCCTGCTGGATGCCACCTCTTCTCCGACTGCACTAAAATCTTCATCGTCGAAATAGCCGTCCATGATCCCACAGATGTCAAGTCCTGGATAGCTTTCCTCTAACTTCCGGCGGGCGGTCTCCACCGTGTCCCGCGTAGCTCCGAGGAGAAAGATCCGGTATCCTTCGCTCTGGGACAAGCGACACAGCTCGTGCATAAGGTCGATTCCCGCAACCCTCTCCGGGATGTCGATGCCCAGCCTTCTCGCAGCCATGACCATTGAAGCCCCGTCGGCATTTACGATTTCGCACTGCCTAATCATGCGATCCATTGTTTGATCGCTTCGCATCTGCAACAGCTTGTCAGCATTCACTCCTGCCAGATGCGCGAACACTCCCGTCTCCACGAAATCCTTTGTTCTGGATACGGTTTGCTCCATGGTATAAGGGTCTATGGGCGCGCCCATGATCTCGATGCGTGCAGGGTAGCCCATTGTCTAGCATGCCCCTTTCCCGTTGAACATGGCCGCAACAGTCTTCGCGACCACCTTGAGGTCAACCAGGAACGACCTTTCCTCGATGTAGGCGAGGTCCATGTCCACCATCTCCTCGAAACCGGTGTCGCTGCGGCCCCGCACCTGCCAGTAGCCGGTGAGGCCGGGCTTGACCGACAGGCGGCGCATGGCGCGCTCGTCGTACTGGGTGACTTCGGAGGGAAGCGGCGGCCTGGGGCCCACGCAGGAGAGCTGGCCCATGAGGCAGTTCAGGAACTGCGGGAGCTCGTCTATGGAGTGCTTGCGGATAAAGCGGCCTATGCGCGTGACGCGCGGGTCGTCCTTGATCTTGAACAGCGGGCCGTCGGCCTCGTTGAGCTCTGCGAGCTCCGCCAGGCGCTCGTCGGCGTCCTTGTGCATGGAGCGGAACTTGTACATGTCGAAGGCGCGGACCTCGCCGCCCCTCCCGATGCGCCCGACGCGCTTCTGGGAGTAGATGGGGCAGCCTGGGCTCTCAACGCGGATGGCGATGCAGAGGACGATCGAGGGGACCAGCAGCACCGCTATCGCGCACAGCGAGAACGCGATGTCGAACGCCCTCTTCACGAAGCGGTAGCCCAACCGTCCTTCCGCCGGCGCAGGGACGGGCACGGGGCCCTCGGCCTCCGACACCAGCTCGGGCGCCAGGAACGCCACGTCGGAGGCGGCCATCGGCTCGGAGCCGTATGCGGTTCCCGCCGGCGCCGCGCGGGATCCTTCGACTCGCTTCGCTCGCTCGGGATGACAACCCGAGGAGTCGCTCCGCTCAGGACGGCATTCCCCGACCCTTGCGCTCGACTTTACATAACCGCGCTTATCGAGCAATGTTGCCGACAACACCTCGATTGGGCGGTTAGCTAACCTCTTGATTCTTACGGGGTCACCATGACCCCGCAAACAACGTACAGGCTTCTTCGCGACGGCGCACAACGCTTGCAGCATGTACCACTATCAGTACAGCGTTACCCCGCACTACTCCCCCGCGCGCTCCACCAGGTCGATCAACTCCTGCTGGGAATGCACATCCAACTTCGCGTAGATATGTTTGACATGGCTCTTCACCGTGTTGCGCGACACCACGTAGTGTTCCATGACGAACTGCCCGTTGCGCCCGCGGGCCAACATGGCGAAGATCTCCGTCTCGCGCTCGGTCAAGCCGTGCTGCGCACCCAGCTCAACGCACCGCTCCTCGATGCTGAGCTGCCGCACCGTCTCGCCAGCGCCGCCAAACCTCACCTCGCCGACTGCCTCGGCAGCAGCAGCCCCAACCGGCCCAGCCTCGCGCTCACCCACGTTCACCACGCCTCGGATCGTGTCGGCGAAACTGAACTTCCTGAATCCCAACCACAGAAACGCGACGAACGCGAACAAAACGACCTCGGCGATGAGCATGGCTGCATCGTCATTCGTACCCACGATACCGTTCGTGGTATGCCCGGCAATCGCGCCCACGTCGGTTCCAACCGCGCTCATGAAACGCACAAGCGCGAACGTCGGCAACAAAGCCAACAGGTTTTGCCGCCCCACTGCCAACACCACAAGCCACACCAGCATGTCAAAGCTGCGCACGCCGATGCGCAAAAGCGCGTTCGCCGAGGGCAGATCCGTCAAAAATGTGAACGGCGCGATGATGAAGCCGGCCACCACCAGCAGCATCGCGAACGAGAACAGCATGTCCTCCTTGCTCTCGCTGCGCGACAGCAGCATCCATGCGGCCACCCCCACCAGCACGACCGCCGAAACATCGACGCTGATAGGAGCATGGGACACTTCGTTGAGCGTGAGTCCGTAACCCGTCGCAACGCTGAACAATCCTACGCATAAAAACAGTGCGTGAGCAGGCCGCAAGAACGATTCCGGATTGGACAGTTCGAGGCTGGCCGGGGACGCTTCGCGCGCGATCGCGTCCAGCTGTCGCCCGCCTCGATGATACAGCATCACGATGATCAGCGCGTACGAGCACGTCGCCTCGACAATGCCCAGCTCGAACGAAACCGGAGGATGCGCCACGCGCACCACTTCGCCCAACGCCATGCCGCACACCACCCCCGCAAGCGCCGCCTTCGACGAACGCAACGACGAGAACGCGGAAACCATCATGATCGACGCCCACGCGGAGGCCGTGTTGTAGAACAGGAAGCCCGCCACCGTCAGCGGACCGTTCGCCATCTGCAGAGCGAACTCCAGCACGAACGCCGCCGTGATCGCACAGCCCAGCGCCACCACGGTTAATAAGCGCCGATCGAGCAGCGAAGGCTTGCGCGTGGCGATCAGAAACAAGATCAAGAACAGAAAGCCCGACGTCATCGTGGAAATCTCCCGAGCGATGCCGTAGTATTCGGCCACGCGAGAATACACGCTCGCGTTCAGAATGCCGCCGACACAGCCCATGATCGCAAAGGCGATCACGCACACCACTATAGCCGCGCTTTCGCCGTGCTTCGAATCGCGCATACGTTCCACCATCGCTTGCAAGGCTCCCTCCCCCTCATCGCTTGCTCCCATTGTAAGCGAAACCTGCGCCATCCGATCACGGCACCCCGCATCCACCACGTTCATCAGCCTTATCGCCCTCAAATCACCCTCGCAGGGGGAGCGCGCCAACTCGCCTTTCGCCAGCCGAAACCCCCCCGACGGGGTGGTTTCAAGCCTCGCCGAACGCCGTAGAGTGCACGTCGAGGGAAGCGGCTCCTCATCCGGAGCCGCAAAACAAATCGCACCATTAGGAGGATCATCATGGGAACGAACGTAACGAACGAAGGCGGCATCTCCCGCCGCAGCTTCCTGGGCGGCGTCGCAGGCGTCGGCGCGCTTGCCGCCATGGGCCTGGCCGGCTGCTCGCCCAAGGCCGCGGGTACAACCGGAGCCGAGAGCGCTTCCAGCTCTGCCAGCGCAGCCACGGGCGTGGCCGACAACAACGCGGTGGCCGTGGACGACGGCAGCGCCGCCATCACGGTCGACTGGCTGGGCGCCCCGCCGGAGATCGGCGACATCACCGAGACGAAGGACACCGACCTGCTCATCGTGGGCGCAGGCAACGGCGGCATGATCGCCGGCGCGTACGCATCCGACCAGAAGATGGACTTCATCCTATGCGAGAAGGGCACCGAGGTGGGCGCCACGCGCCACTGGTTCAACGCCGTCGACACCAAGCCCTTCACCGACCAGGGCTACCACACCGACCGCGCCCGCCTGCACGGCGAGTGGGCTCGCTATTCCAGCGGCACGTGCGACCACAACCTCATCAACATGTGGATGAACGAGAGCAACGACATGTTCGAGTACGTCGACAAGTACATGAGCGAAGCCGGCGCCGTGGTCATCGCCGACGAGTTCGAGATGCCGGGCGGCATGGGCGCCACCCCCTTCTACACCCCCTGCGGCGAGCACCACTACGGCAACGCCGAGGGCGGCCGCGACGGCGTCCCCGTGCGCAACGAGCTGTTCGAGAAGGTCATGAACGACAACGGCTACGAGATCTCCTACAAGCACGAGCTGGTGAAGCTGGTCACCGAGGATTCCGGCAAGGTTACCGGCGCCATCTTCAAGACTGACAACGGCTACACGCAGATCAACGCCAAGAAGGGCGTGCTGCTGACCACGGGCGGCTACTCCGCGAACCCCGCCATGCTCTCGTCGCTGTCCCCCATCACCACCGCGTCGGTGACCGCGCTGGGCTACAACCAGAACAACACGGGCGACGGCATCAAGGCGGCGCTGTGGGCAGGCGCGGTGAAAGACATCACCAGCGCCACGATGATCTTCGACCGCGGCCTCGTCGCGCCCGGCACCACCGCGGGCTACACCGAGGAGTCCGTCAAGGCCGGCAATCCGCAGTGGCCGGGCAACGGCCAGTTCAACCCCGGCACGCAGCCCTTCCTCAAGGTGAACCTGCGCGGCGAGCGCTTCGCCCTCGAGTCCGCCGACTACGACTACTTGCCCCATGCGGCCGCGCAGCAGCCCGGCGGCGTGTACATCAGCGTCTGGGACGGCAACTTCGGCGACGACGTGCAGCGCTTCCACACCCTCGGCTGCTCGGCCGGCACCCGCACGGGCGTGCTGGGCGTGAAGAAGGAAGACGGCACGTACGACCTGGACAAGTACTTCGAGAAGGAGCTGGCCGACGGTCGCCTGCAGAAGGCCGACACGCTCGACGAGCTTGCCGACAAGCTTGGCTTCGACGCCGACGCCAAGAAGACGTTCCTCGCCACCTGCGAGCGCTACAACGAGCTGTACGACAACCAGGAAGACGTCGACTTCGGCAAGGAGCCCTACCGCCTTTCCGAGCTGCGCACCCCGCCGTTCTTCGGCGCCACGCTGGGCGGCACGCTGCTCACCACCATCGACGGCGTCCGCATCAACGCCGACTGCCAGGCGCTCAACACCGACTTCGAGCCCATCGAGGGCCTGTACTGCGCCGGCGACTGCTCGGGGTCGCTCTTCAGCGGCAACTACCCCGACCAGATGCACGGCGTCGCCTGCGGCCGCACGATGACCGAGGCCCTGCACGTGGTCAAGCTCGTGGCCGCCAAGTAACGCGTTCCCCTCATAAGCTGCGCGCCCTCCCCTCCCGCGCGCAGCATCCTACCCGCGCCCCGACCTCCCCGGGGCGCGGCATTATTTCGGGGTATGCCACTCGCACGGGTCGGGTGCCGCCAAGCCACGCACACCCATGATGATCATCTCCACGCCGTTCGCGAACGACTCTTCCGAGTACGCCGAATCCACGATGCGCTGCCACACGGGCATGTCGCGCGTCGCGCCACCCGCCGCCTCGTCTGCCAGCCGTCGCTTCTGGGCGGCGATCGCGCTTCCGTTGAACCCGGTGAGAAAGGCGTCCACCATGGCCCACGCCTTCGTGAGCACGGGCTCGGGCATACCCTGGTCGAGATGCAGCGACACGATCTTCTCGGTGTGGGCCGCCAAACCCGCGTAAGAGATGTTCGGATCGAGGTCGATATCGTTCATGTGCGGATGCGCGCAGTACTCCCGATGGATGGAGGTCATCGTGCGCCGCAGCGTGTCGTCCCACCGCTCTCCCGGCACCGGATCGGTGTCGAGCGTTTCCATGAAGCGCGTGAGCACCGCCACCAGCACCTCCTCGCGCGAGGAAAAGTGCGCGTAGAACGCCATGGCCGACACGCCCAGCTCCGCGCCGAGGGCACGCATCGTGAATGCGCCCATGCCGTCGCGATCGATCATGCGATACGCGGTATCCACGATGACGTCCCGGGTCAGCCCGCTCTTCCGCTTCTTTTCGGTTTCCGCATCCACGCCGCGTCCCTCCTGCCAGCACCTCGTTTCGCCCAGCATAGCATGAGCATGCCCGGCCGCGAGCCCTCCCGCCTCCTTCGCATGCGAAAACCAAGAGGAGCCGAAGCGCGCTCGCTCCGGCTCCTCTTCCGAACAGGCCGATCGGCGTTACGCCGCGGGATTATGCGGCCAATCGTGGCAGTGCATGCACTGGTTGTCGGTGATCTCCTTGTCACGCGCATGGCAGTTCACGCAGGAGTTGTACCCTCCGTGGAGGGAGTCGTGCGGGTTGCTCTGCTCGTAGGACGAAGTGGTCTCGGCCAGCGCCTCGTACGAGCCTCCATGGCAGCTCAAGCACTGCTCGTCGGACACATACGCACCGGTGCCGTCGCCGGCAGCGGTCTGCGTCGTCTTGGCCGACGAGCCGTCCGCATCGGCGCCGGGTTCTGATGTCTGCGGCGCACATGCCGCCAACCCCAAGGTCAGGCAAAGGACAAGCGCAACCGTCGACAACGCGCCTACCGTGGATCGTTTGACGTTCAACATGGCTTTACGCTCCTTTCACCGCATGCTCGGCGGCAACGTAGCCGAACGTGACGGCGCGTCCGATGGACGTTCCAGGGATATGACGGGGGTAGTTGCCGGCGAAGAAGTTGCCCGACGCGTTGCCCACGGCGTACAGCCCCTCGATCACCCGGTCGTCGGTATCGAGCACGCGGCACGAACCGTCGATGGTGAGCCCGCCCACCGTGGCGAGCACGCAGCTGTTCGTGGTCAGCGCGAAGAAGCGCGTGCCCGTGAACGGGATGGTTCCCGCCAGGTCGCGTCCGAAGTCCTCGTCCACGCCGGCCTCGAAAAACCCGTTGTACCGCGCGATGGTGTCGGCGAGGCCCTGCGGGTCGACGCCGCAGGCGGCGGCCAGCTCTTCGGGCGTTGATCCCTCGAACAGCCAGCCCTTCTGCTTGAACTCCTCAACCGCGTCCTCCATGCCCTCGAACATGGTATCGTCGAACACCTGCCAGCAGCTCTTCCCGAAGTCGGGCTGGGCGTTCTGCGCGTTCGACACGCTTTGGAAGGGCAGATCCTCGCGCACGAAGCGCTTGCCGTCGCCGTTCACCATGAGGGCGAAGTACACGGCGTTCCACGTGCGCGCGTCGTAGAACGAATCGGGATTGCCCCAGCGGAAGTTCATCACCGGCTGAGGGCACGGATCCATCTGCGCGCCTGCTTTGATGCCCATGAGATGCCCGTCGCCCGTGGTGCCCCAACCGGGGTTCCACCAACTCGACGAGGCATAATCCTCCGGACGCGTCCACGCTTCCATGAGCTCAGGGTTCGCATCGTAGCCGCCCGTGGCCAGGATCACGCCTTTTCCGGCGTTGATCTGCACGTACTCGTCGCCGCTCTTGGCGATGACGCCGCCCACGCGTCCCGAACCGTCGCGCACCAGCTGCACGCCCGGCGTGCTGAAGCGCAGGTCGAGGTTGTCGTAGGCCTTCGCCACCTCTTGCATCTCGAGGCACACGTAGATGCCCGAATAGCCGGAGCGCACTCCGGCGTCGGGCGGCAGCGAGGGGCTGTCGTAGAAGCCCAGCTCCGTGTCGATGAGCGGGGTCAGCGCCGGCATGCCGCAGGTGGAGGGAGCCTGCTCCACCTTCGAGATGACGAAGCCGTTCTGTCCCTTGTCGAGTTCGGCCTGCCAGAAATCGGTAGCCTCGCCCGAACGGTCGACGTAGGTGCGTATGGGTTCGGGGCGCACGCGCCAGTACGCGCTGCGGTACATCTCGTCCAACAGCGCCACCTTGTCGATCTCGGTGCCCTCCTGGCACTTCGCCCCCACGGCGCCGAAGCACTCGAAGCAGCCGCGGCCCTTCGTCATCTTCTCGATGCAGATGACTTTCGCGCCCTCTTCGGCTGCCTTGAGGCTGGCCATGAGCCCGGCGATACCTGCGCCCACCACCACGATGTCGCAATCCTCGGTCGAAGCGATGTCGCTCGCGGCGATGTCGCGGTCTTCGAAGCCGACCGGCCCGCGCGGCCCCGGGCATGCCGCCTTCTTCACCGGCACAAGCGCCGTCTCGCACGCAAGCTGCCGATACGCGTCCACCGATTCGGCGACGGGCGCATCGTCGGCGAAGGCGATGCCCGTCGCGCCCAGCGTCCCCAGCGTACCAGCAGAAAGGCCCGCCAAGCCGATCCCCTTCAGGAACGAGCGACGCGATACGTCGTACTCTCCCATAGTCCCTCCTTGTTCGTTTTTCTTTACAACGTAAAGTGAATGGTAACGTGTTTTATTTACGTTGTAAAGTAAGAGCTTGCGAATACGCCGCGTCGAGCAGCAGAGCGCGAAAAGGGATCCCGCAGGATCCCTTTTACGAACAGATGTTTCACGTGAAACATCCGCGTTACGGAGGCGCCGCGCGAAGCGGCGGGCGGGCGGCGTAGCGCTACTTCCTCACACCGGACATGGTTTGCTCGACGATGCTGTCCATCATGTCGGGGGTCAGCATGCCGCTGATATAGCCGAAGATGTTGCCGTCCTTGTCGATCATGAACGTCGTGGGGAACGACAAGATGCGATAGCCGCTGAACATCTCGCCCGTCGTGTCCATGAGCACGGGATACGTAATGCCCCGCTCGTCGATGAACGCCTTCACGTCGGCTTCGGACACGTCGCTGTTGTTGGGACGGCTGTCGGTTTTAGGATTCGCCACGCCCAGCACCACGAGGTCGCCCTCGTTCTCGCCACGATCCCGGTACAGCTTCTCGATGTCGGGGATCTCGCGCTGGCACGGCCCGCACCAGGTGGCCCAGAAGTTGAGGAACACCGTCTTGCCGCGGTACTCGTCCAGCGAGTGCTCTTCGCCGTTCTGGTCGACCAGCTTGAGGTCGGCCAGCGGCGCCGCCTGCGCATCGGCCTTGCTCGCAGCGCCATCGCCCGAGCCGGCATCCTTGCCCGCATCGGAAGCATCGGACGAACCGCCGTTCGCCCCGTCGCCCTTCGCCTCATCCGCGCCCTGGTCGGCCGGCTGCTCCTGCGCAGCGGGCGCGCCGCCGAACGACGACAGATAGCTGGTCACGCCGTTCATCCACCCGGTCACGGTCATCACGCCCATGACGATGAGCAGCGCGCCGCCCACCTTCACCGTATACTTCACCACGTTGCCGTGCGTACGGAAAAAGCGCAGCACCTCGCCCGTGAACAGACCCACCGCCAAAAACGGCAGCACGAAGCCGATCGTGTACACGGCCACCAGCCCGAAGCCTGCCGCGGCCGAAGCGCTCGACGACGCCATCAGCAGCACGCTGGCCAGCACCGGACCCACGCACGGCGTCCACGCGAAGCTGAACGTGAAGCCCAGCACCAGCGCCACCAGCGGGTTCATCGCGAACCTATTCAGCCGAAACGGCAGACGACGCTCCTTCTCCACCGCCTTCGTCTTGCCGAACGCGCCCAGCATGTACAGGCCGAACGCCGCCATGATGACGCCGGCGACGATCGAGAACACGCGCTGGTTTCCGGTGAAGAACTGGCCGAGCGCCGTGAATCCGAAGCCCAGCAGGAAGAACGCAAAGCTCACGCCCACGACGAAGAACAGCGTGTTCACGAACACCTTCTTACGCGGGTACTCGACGGTCCCGTCATCGTTCGTCTTCGCCGCGCCGCCTGCCAGATAGCCCACGTACAGAGGAATCAGAGGCAGCACGCACGGCGAGAAGAAGCTCAGCAGGCCTTGCACGAACACGGTGAGCACGGGAATGCTCGTTTCGAGGGAGAAGCCCATGATCTCCTCCTAGCCCTCTGCGCCGGACGATGCCGGCCGACCATCGAAAGGCACGACGCCGTCGGAGCCGAATATGCGGTCGTCGATGTCGGCGATCGATATTTGCGCAAGACGTTCACGGCAACGCTCGTCTAAATCGAGGAATATGTCGTCCATGATGCCCGCCATACCGGATGCCACAAGGCATTTCATGTCCATATCGCCGCTATGCCAACCGGATTGCACAAATCTGATGTTGAGCGCATCGGCCACCATGTGCAGGTCGACCGCCGAAGCGTCCCCTGCAAAACGGTAGCCGCCCACGTTGCCTTCGCGCGTGGTCACGAACCCGGCGCGCTTGAGCGGAGCCATCACCTTGCGCACACGCGCCGCGTTCGTACAGATATTCTTGGCCAAAGCCTCGCTGGAAACGATGTCCGCCTTATGGTTCAGATACACCAGCGCGTGCACCGCAACAATGAAATCGCTGTTCATGATGCTGCTCCGTCTATGACAAATCAACTGTTTCACTTCTTTATACAGTAACTTTTGTACAAAAGAAAGATACAGTTGAGAAATCGAGCCGAAAAACCCGCAAAGAACAGGCGAGGGCGAATCATCGGCCCGAAAACACGCTTCCGAGCCGAATTCCGTGTCTTTGGGCCGATGATGAGCCCTTCCGACCGCTATCGCCTCAAGCTCGACAATATTCCGGGCCGCGCGGGCGGGTTCGGCAGATGGATCAGCCGCGGTTCGAAGTCGAACAGCTCCTCGGTGGACACCGTCGAGTTCACCGTCAGGCAGCTCTTCAAGCACGCGTCGGCGCACAGGTTGCACTGCACGCAGTCGGCCGCCGAGAACTCCAGGAAGCTGCCCTCCCCCTCCGCAGGCACCAGCTCGCTTTTGCGCAGCGCGCCCGTCGGGCAGAACACCGTGCACATGTTGCACGAGCTGCACGCCTGCGTGTCGATGGATACCGAGCCGAACAGCCGCGTGTCGATCTCGGGAACCGTCGGCGCGCCCAACCGGTCCATCGCATCCAGCACCAGCATGCGTCGCTGCGGGTTGAACTGCGGCAGCGTGCCAGCGTCGGACATGCGCAGCCGCTCGCGCAGCGACGGCGCAGCGTTGTCGTTCTTGAACACCATCACCTCGGCCGTCTTGCCCGCGGCGTCCTTCGCCCGCGTGCGCGCGCTCGTGAAGAAGCCGCGGCGCGACTCGCCCAGCAGCGTGCGCTTGTCTTCGAGCAGCACCTCGTCGGGAAACGCCGACGCGCGCCGCACGCGGACGTCCGAGCCCTGCGCAGCCATGAGCTCGTTCGCCGAAGCCACCGTGGCGTCGATGCCCGGCACGTTCGAGCGGAACTTGCACGTGGCGCACGTGCCGTCCACCAGCACGATATCCTCCACGCCGCGCGCCGCAAGACCCAGCAGCACGCTTTCCTCCATGCGCGCGAGGCAGGGCACTTCGGCGTACTTCGCCGGGTCGGCCAGGCGCTTCGACGCTATGCGCGCGCATGCGAACACGGCCTTCCCGCCGGTTGCCGCCACGGCGGACGCCACGCTGGAGGCGAGGTCCTCGTCCAGCGGGCGCAACGGGATGAGCGCCTCCACCGGGCATACCGTGGTGCAGGCGCCGCACGCCACGCATCCCTCGCCGTCAAGCTCCAACACGTTGTTGGCCGCGAACACCGAGCCCGTCGGACAGGCGTCCGCGCATTTCGCGCACGACGCATGGCGGTTGCGCACCACCACGCAGCGATCGCTCGCCAGGTACACGGCCTTCGACTCCAGCGCCTCGGCCACTTCCACGATGTCTACCAGGTTCGGCATGCCAATTCCTCGTCTCGTCTTCCGCTACTTCTCGAGAAACGTCTCCTCGATGGCGCGCAGCTCCTCGGGCGTGTTCGCGTTGATGAAGCAGCCGCCCATGGGCTCGGCCTCCAGCACGCGCTCCTGCGGGAACTCGCACACCTCTACGTCCGCGAAGAACCCTTGAGCGCGCTTCTCGCCGCGGTCGAGCGCGGCGCTCACGGCCGGCAGGCAGCCCGCGCGGCGGTACATCGCATGGAACGGCTCGAACCCGTGCTTGTTCACCGGCACCACCACATCGGCGCCCGTCTCGTTCATGGCCAGCGCCTCGGCCACCACGAGCGACGGGGAAGCGAACACCATGTCGCAGGCAACCACGGCCACATACGGGTTGCGCGCAGCCTCCAGCGCCGTGTACAGGCCCGGCAGCGCGCCGCGCACGTTGAACGCGTCGCACACCAGCTGGATGCGGTACTGCGGGAACTCGGCGTGCAGGAAGGCCAGGCGCTCCGGCTCGTTCGTGGTGATCACGAGGTCGTCGGCAACCGGCCCCAGGCGCTCCACCAGTCGGCAGATCAGCGGCCGGCCCGCGAACGGCACGGTCGCCTTGCTCTGCCCCATGCGCCTGCTCTCGCCGCCCGCCTGGATGACCACGGTCACGCGCGGCCGCACGAAACGCTGCTCCACGAAGTCGGCGAGGCCAGCAATGTCGTCGAGCGCGAACGCCGGCACGTGGTACAGCTCGGCGGCATGGCGCGCCTCCTCGATGTCGGTGACGACGGCCACCGTGTCCGACGTCGGCAGCTTGTTCGATATGTCGGCGTAGTCGGGATGCTGCGTCTTGAAATGGTCTCCTGAAGCCCTCTCGACCCGCTGCGCGGCACGGCTCAGCTCCTCGCGCGCCGCATCGTCGTCGGCCGGAGGCACGGTGCCGCGGGTGAACTGGGTGAAGTCGGTGCCCAACGGCCAGCCGCAGCGCGCGCCCTCGGCGAACACGTCGGCCACCCGCGCGTCGGCGTCGTTGCCCGAGCGCATGATCTCGATGGTGGGCAGCCCGCTTTTGCGGTACCCCTCCACCACCACGATGTCGTGGCCGGGCATGCTGCGCACGATGTCCGAGCACTCGATCTCGCCCTCCACGGACTTGATGCGGGCGATCTGCCCGGGCGCGGCGATCACCGTCTCGCGCGCGCCAGCGGCGCGGTGGCGGTACGAATCCTTCCCGGGATAGTCGATGTCGAAACCCACGTGGCTGTGATGCTTCACGCTGCCCACGTCGCGCCCGCGTCGCACCAGCTCGGCGATAAGCTGCTCAATGAGCGTCGTCTTGCCTGAATTATGCCGCCCGACGATAGCCAGGGCGGGGCTCGGTATGTTGACCATGCGCTCCCCCGTTCGTTCGGCGCACAGTATAGCACGAAGCGCCGCCCGCACCGGGAAGGAGAGGCAGGACGCACGCAGAAGCGCCAGGTCGATAAAACGCTGCGCAGAGCCGCGCCGATCCCGCAATCGTTGTTTTTAGCAACACAACGAAACCGTTTGCGTTGCATAACGAAACATGCCGGAAGCCGCGCCAAAAGGCGCGGCTTCCAATGGAGGGAGGGAAACGCGAAACGCTTACGCAGTGATCGTCGGCAGGTAGAACACACGGGGCTCCGTGCCCTCTTCGGGCAGGTACGCCTCGCCGCCGCGCTCGGCCACGAGCTTCTTCATCTCGTCGAGGTCGCCGAACAAGCGCGCCTCCGCCATGCACGCCTTCACGCATACGGGATCGGGCTTTCCGTCGCCGGAATGCTCGATGCAGAAGTCGCACTTGTCCACCGTCATCTTCGGCATGTTCTCATAGGCGACGCTCTCGTATTCGTTCAACTCGGAGCCGAAATAGCCATCCTCGCTCTGAACGAGGTAACGCGCGCCGTAAGGGCAAGCCTCCATGCAGCTCTTGCAGCCGATGCACTTCTCCTTGTCGATGACCACGATGCCGTCCTCGTCGCGGATGGTGGTGGCGCCCTGCGGGCACACCGCCACGCACGGCGGGTTCTCGCACATCATGCACAGCATGGGGCGGATGGTGCGCACCGCGTTCGGATAGGAGCCTTCGGTGCCGCGGTCCACGCGCGAGCGAGTCACCGTCGGGGGCGTGCCGTTCGCGCCCTTGCACGCCACCGAGCATCCGTGGCAGCCAACGCATTTCTCAAGGTCGATAACGAACCCATAGGCCATGAAACTCATCCTCCTTTCCGGGGATTAGGAAATCTTCTCGAGCTTGCAGCGCACGCACTGGTCCACGCCGGATCCGACGTACTCCATGCGCTTCGGATCGCCTGCGGGCACCAAGTGGTTCACCGCCGTGCCCTTCGTCTTGCCGATGGGCTGGTAGTCGGATTTCGCGTTCAGATGGCCGCCCACCGACGCCACGCATTCGGGATGCACGAACTCGGTGAGCACGGCCACGCCTTCCACCACATCGCCGTCGCGGTTCGACAGGCGCACCTTGTCACCCGATTTGATGCCCTTGGCGGCACCGGTCGCCGCGTTGATCTCCAAGAAGTACGTGGTATCGTCCAGCTCGTTGATCTCGTTGATCCAGGCGTTCTCCACCTGCCAGGTATCGGTGTTGATGGCGTTCGTCCAGTACACGGGGAACAGGTCGAAGCCTTCCTCCTCCACCTCGTGGTCGAGGCACGGCATGAATTCGGGCAGCGGGATGTAATCGTCCGTCTCCCAGTAGATGCCCAGCTTGTCAACCTCGGCCTCGATCTTCTCCTTCGCTTCAAGCATGAAGTCGAAGTACAGCGGGATGCGCCCTTCCATGCCCGCCGCGAACACGTACACCTCGTCGGCCTTGCGCTCGCGCGTCAGCACGCCGTTCTCGCGGAACCAGTCGATGCCGCGATCCTTGCCCGCCAACGACTTGAGCGCGGCGTCGCACACGCGCTCAGCCGTGATCTGCTCCTTGCCGTCAAGCTTGTACTCGTCGGCAAGCTTGTAGTAGTCGTTGAGCGCTGCAGAGTACTCGGCGGTCTTGCCTGCCTTCGCCGCGAGCGCGCCGAACGTGTCCAGCGCCGACGGGCAGTTGTCCTTGGCCTCAACGATGGGCATGCGACCGGCAACGATATAGGGCACCTCGGGCAGGCCGGGCACGCGGTGGTTGTTGAACGACAACGGCAGCGGGTCAAAGCGCTCGAGGTAGCACGGCTCGGGGATGATGAGGTCGTAGTAGTAGGAGGAATCGTTCAGATAGATGTCCATGCCGAAGATCCAGTCGAACGATTCCAGCACCTTGGCCTGGTAGTCGTGGTTGCACCAGTTCTTCAGCGGGTTCGACGCCATGCAGAACGCCACCTCGGACGGCTCGGTGCCGTACACCTCCGGCTGCACCTGGGCGATGTAGCCGAAATGCTGATCCATCGTGAGGGGCTGCAGCTCCTCCATCGCCTCGGACGTGGGCGTGTAGCTGGCCTCGCGGATATGCTTGTAATGCGAGCCGTTCGACGGCCAGCCGTGCGCCATGTTGAGGTCCTCGATGAGGCCGTCCTCTTCCCAAATGGTGAACTCCCAGGCGTGATCCTTGTCGCCCTCGTAGAACCCGTACTTGTTACGCGTGTAGAAGCCCAGGTAGCCGCCGCGCGAGAACGTCGAGCCCACGAGCGTGTTCAGCTGCAGGATGGCCCAGTGCGTGATGAAGCCATGCTTGTGCCGCGCAATGCCAGAGAACGTGTCCACGGCCACGGGGCGGTAGGGCACCGTGAGCCCGTCCACCTCGACGGTCTGGCCGATACAGGCCGCTTCGCCGAACTCCTTGGCCAGGCGGCGCGTGGTGTCGGCAGGGATCGTCGTGACCTCTTCAGCGTATTCGGGCGTGTACTTCGCGACGGAGTCCTTGAAGATGCTGAACGCCGTGCGCACCGGAATGCCGTCCACCTCGAAATCGCCTTCGAGCGCGGGCTCTTTGACTTCGTCGTAGGGCTTTGCCGTGTTGTCGGACAGATCCCAGTACAGCGCCTTGTTGCCCTTCGACGCGTCGCGCACGATGCGCTGCGTGGCCGGATCAACCAGCGACGGCCCGTTCGTGCGCGCGGCAAGGAACTCCTTGTCGTATAGGTCGTACTCGTTCACCAGCAGGTTCGCCATGGCGAGCGCCACCGCGGCATCGGTTCCGGGGCGAATGGGCACCCACTCGTCGGCCTTCTCGGCCGCGCCCGACATATGCGGGTCGAAGTTCACCAGCTTGCAGCCGTTCGCGCGCGCGTCGGCGAACACCTTCGCCGTGATGCTGGTGCCATGACGCGTGGCCACGCCCGCTTGCGTGCCGAACTGCATGAGGTACTTGCAGTGCGCGTAGTCGGGAAGCGCGTTGCCGCAACCGGTCAGCAGAGCCGAAATGGGATGCGTGGGCGCTCCGCAGATATCGGCCTTGAACGGGATAGGAATGTTGCCGTTGCTGCCCAGCCAGTTCATGGAGTCGATCCACGAGATGATGCTCGTGATCAGCGCGAACACGATGACGGGCTTGTTCTTCTGCTTCTGCTCGTCCAGCTTCTCCAAGATGAGATCGTACGCCTCATCCCAGCTGATCTCCTCCCACCCCGGGTCGATGCCGACGCCCTTCTTCGGGTTCGTGCGCTTCATGGGCTTCGTGATGCGGTTCTCGTCGTAGAGCTGCATGATGCCCGCCGTGCCCTTGCCGCACAGATGGCCCCAGCCGGCAGGACTGCGGTCGTCGCCCTTGATCTCCACAAGCTTTCCGTCCACCACATGGCCCAGGATGCTGCAAGCGTTGAAGCACATGTTGCATTGCGAGGGCAGCCACACGCCCTCGTCCTCGGCCGGCGCCGCGGCGTCCGACGCCTTGCCGTCCCCCTGCGGGGCGCACCCGACGAGCGCGCCGGTCGCGCCTATAGCGGCTGCCGCCGCACCCCCCTTGACGAAGCTGCGGCGGGTGATGCCGCCCGGTGCAGCGATATTGGAGCGGTTCTCCATTGGTTTCCTCCTCCTCGTACGATGACTATGCAGAACGTGCAACCTGATCGGCGGGCACCACCTCCTCGAGTTCTTCCAGGAACCGATCGACCTCGGCAACCGTGGTTCGGTCGCTGAAGCTGAGGCGATAGGTGCACCGAGTGAGCGAGGCGGGCACGCCCGCCAGCTGCAATGCCAGCGGATGCTTCTCGCGCCAGGTGCCGGGAGGCACCGTGGTGTGGTTGGAGCTGCACGCCATGGATGCCGAGAGAAACACGCCCGCGTCGCTCAGATCCGCAAGCACCGCGCGGTTGTCGGTGCCCGGCAGCGAGAAGTTCACGATGAAGGGAGACCCGCCGTCGCGCGAGTTCACGATGACGTCGGCGTAGCGGTGGCGCAGCGCGCCGACCACATGCGCGCGCAAGGTCGAAGCGCGCTCGAATGCTGCCGCTTGCTCGGCATGCGCGATGCGCGCGGCCTCGGCGAAGCCGGCGATAAGGGGCAGCGCCTCGGTGCCCGAGCGCAGCCCGCGCTCCTGTCCGCCGCCGAACGCCGTGGTGAACAGCCGGGTGCCGCGCCGCACGTACAACGCGCCGACGCCCTTCGGACCGCCCACCTTGTGCGCGCAGAACGACAGCAGGTCGGCGTCCAGCTCGTGCACGTCGAGGGGCAGCTTCCCGAACGCCTGCACCGCGTCGGTGTGCACGAGCGGCCCGCGCGTTTTTCTCGCGCAGCCGACGGCGCGGCAACGCCGGACGACGTCTTCGATCGGGAAGCGGTACCCCAATTCGCTCTGCACGCTCATCACCGTGGCCAACACTACGTCGGGAACCTCGTCCAATATGCGATCAAGTCCGGAAAGATCGAGCTCGCCGTCGCGAGCGTCCAAGTAAAACACCGTCCAGCCGTCGCGCTTGAGGCCGCGCACCGTTTTCGTGACCGAAGGGTGTTCGAGCGCGGACGTGACCACCGCCCCCGCACGGCCATGATCGCGAGCGTACGCAGAGCACGATCCCGTGATGGCGAGGTTGTTCGCCTCCGTGCCGCCCGAGGTGAAATAGATCTCGTCGGGAAACGCGCCCACCGCCTCAGCCACGACCGCGCGGCTCTCGTCGAGCAACGCCCTTGCTGCACGCCCTTTCGCATGCTGGGACGACGGATTTCCGTACGCATCGCGCATGACGGCGGAAACCGCCTCGATCACGCGCGGATGCATAGGCGCGGTCGCCGCGTTGTCCAAATAAACTTCAGCGCCTCCATGCGCTGAGCTCTCATCTGCATGCATACGTTCCATAACTTCCCCCGTCCCCTGGCGGCCGCCGTTTCGCGCGGCCGGCCTCCCCGTTGGCTCTGGTCGAAATCTAGCAGCCCTTACACCCGTTTCACCGCGACGGAACGGGGGCAACCCGAAAATACCCCTGTCAGGGGGATACGTTTTGCGGGGATCGCCCCCTGCGCTTGCAGCCTTTCCCCGGCAAACCCGATACAATAGAGAACGGGGGAAGGGGGAAGCATGGGAAAGTTCGGCTTTGCTGCGCTGGGCAAGCGCATCAAGCTCTCCGTGTTCAGCTTCGACGTCCAGCCGACCATCGCGTTAGGTTTCGCGCTGCACTGGACGTGGGTTTGGGTAACGTTTTGGAGCTCGACCTTCTACTCCATCTCGCCCGCGCCAGGGCCGGCCACGGTAGGCGTGCCCCTCGAACCGCTCTGGCTGCTTTCGCTTTTAACGAACGTGCTAGGCTACGGCGCCCTGTTCGTCATGAGCCGCAAGCGGCCGGTATTCGGACGCAGCTCGGCCGTCCCCCTCGTAGCCGGAGCCCTTACGCTTATGGGGACGCTGCTCGTTTCGTATCCGTCGGCCGCTTCGTTCAACGAAGCGAGCTCGTTCGCCTACTTGTTCGGAGCGCTGATCACCGGAGTCGGAAGCGCCGTCGAGGTGATCCTCTGGGGCGAGCTTCTCACCATACTCGGCGCACGCCAGACCATCGTGTACAGCATGCTGGCAACCGTCATCGGCAGCGCGTTCTACCTGCTGCTGTCGTTTCTGCCCGATCAGGTTGCGCGCTTTCTGACGGTAGGACTTCCCGCTGCGGAAATGTGGCTGTTCACGCGCAAGCAGAGCATCGTGCGGACCGCGCGCCAGCCCTCCGACGAAGTCGCCGGTCCCGACGCGCCCCCATCCGGCCGCAAGCCCCGCCTCACCACGACGCGCAAGGCGCTGCTGGAGATCGCGGGCATATCGCTGTTCTTCGGCCTTTCATACGGACTCATGAAAGGCTTCTTCGCGCTGAGCAGCGACAACCTTATCACCGTGCGAGACTACCTCAACATCGTGGCGCTCATCCTGGGGGCTACCGCCATCCTCGTCACCACCAGCGTGTTCCGAATGGATTTCCGGCACATGACTTACCAGGTCGCCTTGCCGCTCATGGCGGCGGGCTTCATCTTCTTCTCGCTCACTTATCCGCTCGACCTCATCGGGTTCGCGCTGCATCAGATGGGCTACCAGTACTTCTACATCATCATCTGGGCGCTATGGGCGCTGCTGGCGCGCAAGCTGGACAAGCCGGTGGCCCGTTTCGCATCGTTGTCGATGATGATGCTCATGGCCGGCCAGCTGGCCGGCTCTATTGCAGGCGCCCAGCTCGTGCTGCTTGCCGACGACCCCTACACGATGGCCGTCGTGGCCGCATGCTCGGTGTTCGTGATCCTGCTCGTGTCGCTGTTCGCCTTCGAAAGCCCTTTCCCCGAATCGGGATGGAGCATGTTCGATCCGCCTGGCCAGGATGGACCAGCCCCGCGGTTCAGGCGCTCGCTCAAGAAGCTGGCCGAGATGAGAGGACTGTCGCCGCGCGAGACCGAGGTGCTCGAACTGCTGGCGAAAGGACGCAACTGCAGCTTCATCAGCACCCAGCTGGTCATCTCGGAGGAAACGGCGAAAACCCACATCAAGCGTATCTACCGCAAGTTCGGCGTGCACTCCCAGCAGGCGCTCCTCGACATGATCGAGCTCGACGGCGACTGCCACTGAACCCCCGCACGCAAACACGCCGGAAGCCGCGCCAAAAGGCGCGGCTTCCGAGGGAGGGAGGGTATGGCAGGTTGAAGAGCTACGCGGTTGCGGCGTGCTTGCCGGCCACGCGGCCGCTGGTCATAGCGTTGCCCATGTTGTTGCCGGCCGAGGGGCAGTTGTAGACGTTGCCGTAGCGCTCGCCCATCGTGTTGCCCACGGCATACAGACCCTTGATCACCTCGTTCTTCGAAGCGGTCAGCACCTGGTAATCGCCGTTCACGCACAAGCCCGCCAGGGTGTTCAGGCCGGGGCCGTACAGCTTGTTCGTGCCCTGCGTGGCAACGAAGAACGGACCTTCGTCGATGGGGATCAGCAGGTTCTCCGGCTTGCCGAAGTCGGTGTCCTTGCCTGCGGCGCACAGCTCGTTGTAGCGCTCGACGCTGGCCTTGGCGTTCTCGAGCGCCTCGCCTTCGAGACCGGCGTTCTTCAGCGCGTCTTCGAGCGTGGCTCCCACGAATATCTCGTTCACGAACGGGCTCGTGCGGTTCGCGATCTCCAAACCGCGCACTTCCACCGTGCCGGCAGCGGGATCCGCCGCCGCCATCTGCGCCTGGAACTCCTCAATGCCCTCGGGGAAGCCCCAGTTGGGAGCGCCGTGATCGAGGCCGCCCGCCTGGATGTAGCTCATGTACTTGCTGTCCATGATGGCGAAGTTGCCCACCATCTTGGCCTCCGGGTTGATAGGCTGGCGGCACGACTGCGCCAGCACGAGGCCCGCGAACGATTCGTTCATGAAGCGCTGGCCGTTGCAGTTCATCCACAGACACGGCGTGGAGCCCCAAGGGCCGAACGAGATGGAGGGCGCGTCGCCCGCAACCGGGCGGGGATGGCTCTCGATGGCGCCGCCCGCCCAGCACCCGATCTTATGACCGGATCCGTCGCAGTCGGTCATGCCCATGAGCTCGGCGCGGTCCACGCCGTGGCGCTCGGCGTTCTCGGCGCATTCGGAGCACAGCTCCCACACCATGTCGGTGTTGCCACCGAAGTCGCCCGTGGCCAGGATGACGCCCTTGGCCGCCTCGAACTTCACGTAGTTACCGTCGGCGTCCTCGGCGATGATGCCCTTAACAGCGCCGTCGGCATCCTGCACGCAGCGCGCCGCGGTCTGCCCGCAGAACCATTCGGCGCCCAGATCCTCGGCCGCGTCGCGGCAGTATTCCTCGATTTCGGACAGGCGCGAGATGCCCGTCTTCTGCTTCTTGCCCACGGGCTGCTCGTTCTTCGTGCCCACCGTCTGCACCGTGGACGCCCACATCTTGTAGCCCGAAACCTCCACGGGGTAATCGGCACCGCTGGGCTTGTCGTAGGCGATCTGCACGATGCACTGGCCGCCCTCGTAGTCGAACACGTCCGACGTGTCGGGGATCAGCGAGGCCAGGTTGTCCATCATCTCGCCGGAGTTGTACACGAACGAGCGGATGACTTCGGTGTTGCAGCGGCCGTTGGCGCGGCGCACGTACTCGTTGACGATCTCGTCGAGGTCGTACGGGCCGAAGCCCCACGCCTCCAGCATCTTGGAGTTGTACGAGCAGATGTCGTCGCCGCGGTAAACGATCTCGCCGTCGTTGTGCTTCTCGATGACGGCGACCTTCGCGCCCTCCTGCGCCGCCGCAAGCGCCGCCTGCGTGCCGGCATGGCCGCCGCCCACCACCACGACGTCGAAGCTCTTCGTCTCTTTGATGTCGGCGTCGGCGATCTCGGGCGCGCTTCCCAGCCAATCCTCGTCGCACATGTAATAGGTCGGACGCGCGACCGCCGCGTCGGCGGACGACGCGTCGCCGTTCTTAGCCGACGCGGACGACGCCTGCGGCGCGCATCCGGTCAGCCCGGCCATCGCGCCGAGGACGCCGGCGCTGGCGGCGCCCACCAAGAAGTTCCTGCGAGAAAGTTCCATGTTCCCCATCTCCTTTGCGTTGTGCTTCGTACCCTGCGACCCCATCTTTGCCCGAACCGACGCACGCTTCCATCCGAAAAAACGTTGATTTGCGTTTCCGCAGATGGCGAATGCTTCTCAACGATTTTACGTAGACGCCTCAACGTCGATTGTTTACGCAGGTGAGACGCGCGAATGCTATAATGCGACGCACGGCGAGGGAAGGAGGCGGCTATCGAGACGCAACGCGAAACAACGGGCAAGCTCGAACGCGGGCGAGCGGGCGAAGGGCTCTCCTTGCCTGCGATGACAGCGCTCATCGTTGGCGTCGCCTGCCTGTTCTCCACGCTGCTCATCTATTCGGGAACGGTCATCTCGTTTCTGCGCTTCGAGCATACGTTGCTGTTCGTGGGCACCTTCGCCGAAACCACCCTGTTGGCGGCCACGCTGTTCGGCGCGCTGTTCCTCGGCTTGTCGCTGGCGGGAAAGCGCCTGCCGTCCATGCTGCTGGGCGCCGGGGGCGGCATGCTGTGCCTGTGCTGCGCGCTCGCGTTCGCGTACTTCTCCTGGTTCGGCAGCTTGGGTACGGCGCTGCTCATCGCGCTTGCCGTGGCCGCCACCCTCGGCGACGTGTGCTTGGCGCTCACGTGGGGGCGCATCTGCGCGCGTTTCAAAATCAAGCGCGCGCTCGTCGCCGTTTCCCTTGCCAGCATGCTGTCGGCCGGGATCTGCTTTCTGTACGCCGTGCTGCCCCTGCCGGGCGTGACGGTGCTGTTCGTGCTCAGCTCCATCGCGGCCGTCATCGTCCCTCTCGCGTTCTCGGGAACGGCGGACAGCACCGAGCAGACCGCCCCCGAACGCGCCGAGGGCCGCACGACGGGCGCCACCCTGGCCTCGCTGGCCGACGTGGTCGTCGCGCCCGGGCTGGGGCCGCTCGTGTTCGCGTTCGCGATGGCCGTCATGCGCACCGCGTTCAACGAGAGCCAGAACGCCTACCTGGCCGCGCTCGCGCTCGATGCCGCGACGCTGCTGGCGTACACGACCCTTCGCAAAAAGCGCTTCGCGCTGCGAGGCGGCATGCACCAGACGTTCCTGCCGCTCATGGCCATGGTGCTGCTGGCGGCCACCAGCATCTCGGCATCGGTGGGCAGCGGGTCGGGACTCGTGTCGTTTCTGACCTACGCGCTGTACGCGCTGGCGGCCATCCTCACGCTGGCCACGCTATGCGCCATCGCGAACGCGGGCGAGTTCTCGGCCGACCTCGTGTTCTCCACCGCCGTGCTGCTGTTCTGCGCAGCCTCGTTCGCCGGCCAGAGCTTCGCGAGCGTGCTCGACGACGACCTCGTCCATGTGGCGGTGACGGTCACCACCACGCTGTACGCGTTCGTCATGGTGCTCTCGTCGTACATGCGCCGCACCCGCGATGCGCACGACGAACAGCGCGCCGCCGAGCACGCCGAGGACGAGGCGACGCCCGCAAGCTCGCCCGACCGCTGCGCCCAGCTGGCGGACGCGCACAACCTCACGGCGCGCGAGCAGGAAATCCTCGCCTACCTCGCCGAAGGCCACAGCGGCGCCTACATCTCCGACGTGCTGTTCATCTCGCCGAACACGGTGCGCACCCACATCCACAACATCTATCGCAAGCTCGACGTCTCCTCGCGCGAGGACATCCTGCGCCTGACGAAGGGTTGATCTCGGTCACACCAAGCCGAATACGAGCTCGTCGGCATCGTCGCCCCAGCTCAGTTCCCCACTCGTTGCTCGCCGAAAATATATGTTGTGATTTCGTGAAGAGGGGTGGTATAATAATCCGTGCATTTACAGAGGCTTTGATGCTTCGGTAAAGATAAGGGTTCTGTTTTTTGGAGGGGGCAGAACCCTTTGTCTTTCTTTGGGACGTTCGCGTCCCATTTTTTTATGCCTGCAGCTCGCGCTACGCGGCATCGTGGGTTATAGGCAAGAAAGTGTGTCCAGAGCCTAATCGTAATCCATGCGATAAGGGCCGCTTGCATGCAGGTCATTCCATTGCACAGCAGTGCCCCAGCGCCCCACCGCTTCATCTTTTTCGCTAGCTTCGGCAGCTGCTCGATAAAACTCAGCAATCAGGACGTCCGTCGGCATTTCCTTCAGGATCTCTTTCGGGCTTGCACGGGCTTCAAGGTCCATATAGCACCACCAGAACGCCGCCTTGACGCGCCTCGTCAGCCTCAATCCCCGATGCTCTCGCAGCATGTGGCGGATCTGGGCGTTCACGCCGCCTTCGATCCTGTTCGTAGTCGCCGGAACAGGTCCTCCCTCGAGCAAGCCTTCGTCGAGATAGGTGAATAGGGTACCGGCCCTACAAAGCTTCAGAAGCCCGCCGCGCGCAGTGCGCAGCCTCTCGTGCTTGTAGCGGATCCGCCCGTCAACCACCTCTTTTTCCTTTAGGAATCCTTCCCATGCCGTGCACCAATTAGAGAAGCCCGCAAGCCACTCCGCAGCTTCGTTGAGGCTACCTATGCGCATGAGCTTCTTGGCGATGCCATAGAGCTCAACGCCCGCCTGGAGCCGCGGCCTGGTCGTGGTCTGGCGCTTCACCTGACAGAACGCATGGAAGACGCAGCGCTGCACGCGTGTGTTCGGCCACACGGCGCGTCTCGCCTTCTCGAACCCCTTTCCGCCATCGGTAATCACGACGTCGGGAGGGGCTATGCGCGCCATGAGCGCCGCCCACGCCTGCGCGTTCTCGCTTCTCGCTAGATGCCAGCCGATCACGTGCTTCTCGGTGCAGGCGATCATAATCACGACGTCGCGCCCCAGCCAAAGGCCATCCACCTCCACCACGTGGTGGACCTCGTCACAGACAGGAGCCACGGGCCACAGGTCCCAGAACTTATTCGTGAGATGCCGGAAGGTGCGTCCGGGCATGCCGAACTCGCCTTGGGTCTTTTTCGAGAGCAGCCACCTCAGGAACAGCTCTAGCAGTTTAGGCTCGTTGTCGTAACGTTGCGTGGTGGATGCGCCGCATGCCTTGCAGCGCCAACGAGTCGCCCCCGACGAGGTCTTCCCGTTGCGTTTCGTGTCGCCCCCGCACGCAGGGCACAGTATCTTCTTCATCCCGTGATTGAACCACGGAATTTAAGAGGGCGGTTTACGGCCTCTGACCTGCGGTGTCAAGTCGAAAGCGGACACACATTCTTGCCAGGCACTTAAACCTGCCTCCGAAATTTAAACGATGGTTTATCGAGGGTTTGACCTGCCCTTACACCCCTAAAACGGACACACTTTCTTGCCTATAACCCCACTGTGCGTACCCGGTCGGAGAACTCCGTCGCCCGGTTCCGACTCGCGAACTTATGAGCTCGCTGTCGAAGGGACTTCTCTTTACCGAAGATGTTTCACGTGAAACATTTGTTCGTTTATCTTGCGTCATTGTGACAAGTGTTTCACGTGAAACACAGCCTCCCGCGGTTTCGCGCTGCGCTCTTTTCCCACGTGCATTCTGTGAGCGCAAGCCGGAAACATCGTGATCGTGCAGGTGGCATGGTAGAATCCTGCTTCGGATATCAACCGCGAAACCGGCACATGGGGAGCTATGAATCGAACGGAAGCACTGCGCATTTTAGGACTGGACGATGATGCCACGCCCGAAGATGTGAAAACCGCCTACAAGGAAACGGTGCAGATCCTGCATCCCGACCGGTTCGCCAGCAATAAGAAGCTCCAAGATCGCGCGACTGAGCAGTTCAAGAACCTCCAAGAAGCATACGACTACCTGACCAGCGGAAAAGGCTCGCGCACCTCCGCTCGCGATCCGCGCGCCGCTGCCGAGCGCGCCCGCAGCTACACGTCGTCCAACCAGGTTGAGGCGCGCATGGCCGGCGTAGCCGCCGCACGCACGCAGCTGGTTAAGCAGCGCGATGTGGCGCTTGACGAGCGTCGTAACGGCATTGCCATGACCGCTATCGGCGGCATCGTGGCGCTGATATCCGGCCGCCGGCCGTTCGGCCTGTTCGGTATCGTTGCCGCCATTGCAAGTGCCGCCGCTGTGTGGGGCATCGTGCAGGTCGTGTCGTCCCAGAGAACCATCGCCACGCTCAACGAACATATCGCCGAGCTCAACAAGGAAGAGCGCCGCCTCGCCGAGGAGTTGGACGACGTGTAACCGCCGTACTTCGCCGGCGGTCGCCTCTCCTTATCGTCCCGATCGCCCGGCAGCGCCTGCCTTGTCGCCCGAAACGTGCGGAATTCAAGCGGAAAACGCACCTTTCGGGCGACAATCGTCCTCTGCGGGAGCGGTACCCGCCGCAGGCCCCATCGTAAGGATCATCGCCGCGCCGATTTAGGCATGGCTTGAATAGAAAGAAGAAGAAAGGCATGAAGCAAGAGAACATCCGCAACGTCGCCATTATCGCGCACGTTGACCACGGCAAGACCACCATCGTCGACCGCCTGTTGTACGCCAGCGGCGTGTTCCGCGAGAACCAGCAGGTTGACGAGCGCGTGCTGGACAGCAACGACCAGGAGCGCGAGCGCGGCATCACCATCCTGTCCAAGAACATCTCGGTCGTGTACAACGACGTGAAGATCAACGTCATCGACACGCCGGGCCACGCCGACTTCGGCGGCGAGGTGGAGCGCGTGCTGAACATGGCCGACGGCGCCCTGCTCATCGTGGACGCGTTCGAGGGCCCCATGCCGCAGACCCGTTTCGTGCTGCGCCACGCGCTTGAGCAGGGCCTGCGCATCATCCTGGTGGTGAACAAGATCGACCGTCCGGGCGCGCGCCCCAACGAAGTGGTGGACGAGGTGTTCGACCTCATGGTGGAGCTCGAAGCATCCGACGCGCAGCTGGACTTCCCCGTCGTCTACGCCAGTGCCATGAACGGCTACGCCCGTTTCGCGCCCGACGACGACAACATGGACATGATCCCGCTGCTGGAAACCATCCTCAAGGAGATCCCGGCTCCCGACTGCGAGCCGAACGGCCCGGTGGCGCTGCAGATCTGCACCGTCGACCATTCCAGCTTCGTCGGCCGCATCGGCGTGGGGCGCCTGTTCTCCGGCACCATCCATAAAGGCGAGCCCTCGCTGGTCATCAAGAACGACGGCACGCGCTACAACACCAACATCAAGCAGGTGTTCACGTTCGAGGCGCTGGGCAAGAAGGAGCAGCAGGAGGTGCACGCCGGCGACATCGTGGCCGTGGTGGGCGTGGAAGACGCTGACATCGGCGACATGGTGACCAGTCGCGAGAACCCCGTGCGCTTCGATCCCATCCAAGTGGAAGAGCCCACGATGGCCATCGTGTTCGAGGCATCGTCCAGCCCGCTCGTCGGCCGCGAGGGCGACATCGTGGGAGCGCGCCAGCTCAAGGAGCGCCTGATGCGCGAGAAGGAGAGCAACATCTCCATGCGCATCGAGGAGCTTGAGGACAAGTCGGGCGTTGAGGTTGCCGGCCGCGGCCTGCTGCACCTGTCGGTTCTCATGGAGACGATGCGCCGCGAAGGATTCGAGTTCCAGGTAGGTCGCCCGCGCGTGCTCATCAAGAAGGACGAGTCCGGCCGCAAGCTGGAACCCATCGAGGAGGCCACGGTGGACGTGCCCAGCGAGTACGCAGGCAAGGCCATCGAGGTGTTCGGCAGCGCCGGCGGCGAGATGTCCGACATGTACCAGCGCGGCGACCAGACGCACCTCGTGTTCAAGATTCCGTCGCGCGGCACGATGGGATTGCGCACCCGTCTGCTGAACGTCACGCGTGGCGAAGCCACGATGTTCCATCATTTCTCCGAGTACGGCCCGTATCGCGGCGAGATGAACGGGCGCAAGAACGGCTCGATGATCTCCATGTCCACCGAGAAGAGCGTCGCGTACGCTCTGGATGCGCTGCAGGAGCGCGGCCGCCTGTTCGTGGGTCCCGGCCAGGAATGCTACGAAGGCATGATCGTGGGCGAGTCGTCGAAGGAAGGCGACATGGTGGTCAACATCGCCAAGTCGAAGCAGTTGGGCAACCAGCGTTCGTCGGGCGCCGACAAGGCTATCTCGCTCACGCCGCCCATCACGTTCACGCTGGAAGAGGCGTTGGAGTACATCGAGGATGACGAGCTGGTGGAAGTCACCCCGCAGAACATCCGCCTACGCAAGCGGATGCTGTCGGCCACCGATCGCAAGAAGGCTGCCAAGAAATAATCTATCACTATGTAAGAATGCGCCCTGATCAGGGCGCATTCTTACAAGAGGGAAATAAGGCTTCAGCTCGCGCGAACAGGCGGGTATATCCCTAAACCTGGCGTGGGGACTGTGAATCGATAATGGGTATATTGTGCAACGCAAGAACCCGTTTTATCGCGTGTGCGAGAATACAGCGCAGTACTTATCTCATGGGCGATCCAGTAGGCGGTGCGATGGCGAAGCCCATGTTCGAGGGAAGGGTCATATGAAGAAAACGTACATCATGAAGACCGTGTGCGCGGTCGGTTTGACGGCGGCATGCGCATGGGGTCTGGCCGGATGCTCGAGCGATGACAACGCTTCGTCGGGCACCGGCGGTGTGGCGGGCACGGTCAACGGTGTGGAAATCGCCGAAGACACCATCACCAACTACATCCAGGGCGTGCGCGAGCAGCTGGGTGCTGACGATGAAGATTCGTGGGGCACATGGCTTTCTCAGAACGATTACACCCCTGCTTCCGTGCGTGAAGAAGTGTTCAATTCCTACGCCCAGCGTGAGTTGCTGAAGGAAGGCGTCGAGGAGAAGGGCATCACCGTCGAGAGCTCCGAGATTGACGAGCAGATCGACAAGGTGAAGGCGAACTACGACACCGACGAGAAGTGGCAGGCCGCGCTCGATCAGGCGGGAATGACCGAAGATAGCTATCGCGCTGAAATAGAGCAGAAGCTCAAGGAGAACAAGCTGTACGCATCGTTCGCCTCCGACGAAGATCCCAGCGACGCTGACATGCTGCAGTACGCCCAGATGTACGCGACCGCGTACGACGGTTCCAAGCGTTCCTCTCATATCCTGTTCAATTCCGATGATGAAGCAACTGCTCAGGAAGTGCTCGACAAGCTCAACTCCGGCGAGCTTGACTTCGTCGATGCGGTGAAGGAATACTCGCAGGATCCGGGTTCTGTCGAGCGCGATGGCGATGTGGGTTGGAACAACCCCAGCAACCTGGCGAAAGAGTACAAGGACGGCCTCGAGCCGCTTGAGAAAGGCCAGTTGAGCGGTCTCGTTACCACACAGTTCGGCATCCATATCATCAAGTGCACCGATGTGTACAAGGCTCCTGAAGAAGTGACGAGCCTCGATCAGATCCCGGAAGAGTGGATATCCGTCATCGCTTCGTCGCTGAAGTCCACGAAGCAGCAGGAAGCCTACAAGAAGTGGCTTGACGAAACCACCGAGGCTGCCGACATCAAGATCAACGACATGCCTCAGGGTCTTCCCTATGATGTCGATATGTCCAAGTATCCTGCGCCGAACGCCGATAGCGGCGCAACCGACGGAACTCAGGAAGGTTCGACGGACGGTGCCGAAGGCGGTGAGGCTGCCGACGGTGCTTCTGCCGACGGTACCGACGCTCCCGCTTCCGAGGATCAGGCCGCGACCGATGGCGCCGATTCCTCCGAGGGCAATGCCGATACCGCCGCGGGCGACAACGCCTCCGAGCAGCCTGCGGAAGCCGCCTAAGCTTCGGGAAGGTTGGTTCATCTGAGTTCGACACGGCGGGCGTCCTTCGGGACCCCGCCGTTTCGTTTCTGGCGTGGCTGCGAGTTTGTTTGTTTGACGGCTCACCGGGTTGCTTGCCAGCCTCGGTTGCTTGTGGATCGCCCGTCCCGACCGGATGTTTCACGTGAAACATCCGCGGCCCCTTAGGAGAACCATGGATATCCAAACGCCTCCCTTCCTCGAACTGCACAACGCGGTCGTGCAGCGTGCGGGCGCGCCTATTCTGACGGTCGACTCGTTTCGACTGGAGGAAAGAGAGCATCTTGCGTTGCTGGGTCCGAACGGGTCGGGAAAGTCGACGTTTGTGATGCTGATCACGCGCGAGGTGCTCCCCTTGCACCGGGAAGTGCCGCCGGTTCGGTTTCGCGGCAGCGAGCGTGCGACCCTTGCGGACGTGAAGCGGAGCTTGGGCGTCGTCTCGTCGACGATGCAGGATCAGATTTCCGTACATCTGCCTACGGCGGACGTGGTGGCGGGAGGGTTGTACGGAACGCTGGGCGTCCCGGCGCGGGTCGACGCCCGGCACTTGCATGAAGCCCGTGAGCGAGCTCGTGAGGTTATGGAGCTGCTGGGTGTTGACGAGTTGGCGGCACGCGACATCATGACGCTGTCCACCGGCCAGGCGCGACGAGTGCTCATAGCTCGTGCGCTCGTGCACGACCCCGACGTTCTTGTGTTCGACGAGCCGTGCACCGGACTTGATCCCGAAGGTATGTATTACGTTCGGTCGAGTATGCGCACGCTTGCAAAAGCGGGAAAGGGAATCGTGCTGGTCACGCACTATCCCGAGGATATTATCCCCGAGATCAAGCGCGTCGTGCTATTGAAAAACGGTACGGTGTTCGCCGACGGGTCGAAAGGCCGGCTCTTGACGGATGGCGTGATGAGCGAGCTGTTCGACGTTCCTTTGCACGTGCAGCGCATGATCGCCGGACGTTCTACGGAGCCGGCCACGCAAACTTCTCATTCCGCTGCATCCCCCACGACGTCTCCGCGATCAGCCGTACCTCATAGCACGCTTCCGCGATCCGTTGTTGACGCTGCGTCGACATCTTCTATACCCTGCGCGTCGAGTGCGAAATCCGCCTCGCCCTGTGTGCAAGCAGACGAAAATTTCGATGATGCTCGTGAAGAGGAATATTTCTCGCTTGTGAGTGCGTATTAGCTGTTGTATACTACGTAGCTGCTGCATGACCGCGCAACGCGCGAGCATGCTCGACCAATAAGCGGAGAGATGACCGAGCTGGCCGAAGGTGCACGATTGGAAATCGTGTGTGCTCCAAAAGAGTACCTAGGGTTCGAATCCCTATCTCTCCGCCAGATTACTCCCGCGCCCCCGAGGCGCGTTTCATACGGGGTTTTGCCCCGATCATACGCGGAAGGGTGGCAGAGCGGCTGAATGCGGCGGTCTCGAAAACCGTTTCACCGGCGACCCCGGTGACCAGGGTTCAAATCCCTGCCCTTCCGCCAGTTTCATCAAACAAGCGCCTTCGGGCGCTTTTTTGTTTGATAGGGGCGCCTTGATGGTAAACCGACTGAGTATTATTCTCGAATAATGCAAATAAGGTCATTCAACTGGAAAGATAATTATTCAGTGAATATTTGTGGATAATCGACCTCTGGCGTGCGGCGAGTTCTATAGTTGCCCGAGAGAGACAGAAATAAGAGAGAAGGACCCTCCATGAACCAGGCATCCCAGACCCTCGCGCAGCTCAAGAAGGCCAGCAAGCTCGTCCGCCTCGCCTTTCACAAGAACGGCCCGAAAAGCTACAAGCGCGGCCAGGGCGCGCTGCTGAACGCGCTCGTCGACAACGACGGCACCACTCAGCGCGAGCTGGTGAAGATTCTCGGTCTCAACCGCAGCGAGCTCAAGGATATCGTGAAGAAGGCCGAGCGCAACGGCTACGTCACCATCGAGGACGCCGAAGGCGAGCGTACCTACGCCGTGAAGCTCACCGACGAGGGTCGCGAGGTCGCTCAAAAGCGCGTCGCCGCGAACGACAAGACGGCTGACGACATCATCGGATGCCTGTCTGAGGAGGAGATCGCCCAGCTGAACGCCATCACCGAGAAGCTCATCCTCTCGATGAAGGACAAGGGCATCAATGGCAAGAAGAAGGGTCGCAAAGCCCACGAGTGCTGCTGCCGCTAAATATCGCAGACGGGTTTAATCGCCGCGCATATGCGCCATCGTCCGAGCCCCCGGCTTCTCCCGAAGCCGGGGGTTCGTCCATGCAAGCCGCCCCAGCCTGCGAAGTCCACGCCTTCCGCAGCGCCCGCGCGGTTCTGACGGTCGGTAGCCGTCGCGCCGACATCGGCGCGGCTCAGCTCAGAGCTCGGCGGGGAGCGGTCGTGTCGGTTGCGGTTCAACGGCGGATCCCATCCCCCTGCGTTCCGTTCTGTCCGATGTTTCACGTGAAACATTTGTGCTGGCGAGCCGAACGCTACGGTCGAGAAGGTTTGGCACGGGTAGCAGCAATCGAAAGTCGCGTCAGCAGCAAATAGGGCGGCCCGTGCAAGTTTTTCGACTTCGTGGCATAAGCCATCATTCACGACCAGGGGTTTTGTCCTCGACGCTTCGCAACGCCCAGTCGCTCCTTCCCGATGCCGACGCAAAACGCCTGGTGAGAAAACCGGTGCTTGCAAACGGTTTGCCACGAAGTCGAAAAACTTGCAGAACCAGCCCGAAAACCAGCGCTGGCGAAACGTTTGCAGCCGCGTGACGCTCGATCTCGGCGCCGACGAAGTTGAGCGGACGCGCCTCTTGCGTCCCGCGTGCGCATCGTGCTTGCAGGTTCGCGCGGCCAAATTCTGCAGATACGCCGAAATAGCTTGGGGCGCGAGGCGAAGCTGCGGCTGCAAGCTCTACACTGGTTGGCAACGAAGTACCTCTTTTGAAAGGACAAGGCTATGGCCGATCGCGAAGTTGAGAGCTCTGACGTGGAAGTTCCCGAGATCCCCGAGATTCTGGAGAAAGTGCTCCTGTTCTCGCTCGATGAAGCCAAGGAAAAGATGACGCAGGGTTCCGACGTTGTGCCGTTCACGGCACTGGTGGTGAAGGAGAACCTGTTCATCGAGAACCATCCTGCCGACTCGGCCGAGGAATGCTTCAACCTGGCTCGTCATACGGTGGAGCATGCTCGCGGCGCCGCGGCGTACGCGCTGTGCTACGACGGCTACATCGAAATCGACGACGGCGTGAAGGACGCGCTCATCGCCGAGGGCGGCGTACCGGGCGAAGATACCGGCTACGCGGTGAGCTACCTCTACGAAATGGACGAAGAGGGCAACGTGACGTTCGAGGAAGAGCCTGCCTATGTGGGCGAGGCGCCGAACTTCATGATCGCGCTGAACGACGCCGATTCGTACGCCGAAGAGGATATCGACGAGAAGTACCTCGAAGAGGATGCGGTGGACGACGAGGAGTAGCCTCGCCCATCCGAACGAATGTTTCACGTGAAACATTCGCACAAACGCAAGTTTCTCCGAATCGGCCGCATCCTGCAAAGGTGCGGCCGATTCGCATGTGCGGCTTCTTCGGCCGCCAGGGACGCCGCCTCAGCTTTCGGGGACGCCGCCTCAGCTTTCGGGGACGCCGCTTCAGCTGTCGGGGGCGCTACCTCACCTGGCGGGGATGCTACCTCACCTGGCGGGGGCGCTGTCTCGGGTGTCGGGAGACCGCCGGCGTTTCGCGTCCGCGAAGCGCCAAATGGTTTCCACTGCGGCGAAAGCGCCGCCCGCTGCAGCTGCGCGTGCAGCTGCAGCGGGGTTTTCCACAACCCGCGACCATCCCATCGTCGCTTGTGTCGCAAGCTCCCCACCTGCGTCGTTGGTCTTCACCGCGCTGATTCAGATCGTCGACTCTCCCGCAGCGTTGGATTCGCGCTGGAAAAGATGGCAAACGGCGGGTAATCCGCGTTGGAAAACGTGGCAAGAAACGTGGAATCCGCGTGAGATCGGTGTGAGAAACGGGCAAGGTTGAGGAGGCTGCGCGCTGGATCTGCGCCATATAAACGTGAGATGAGCTTGGTATCATGTATGCAAGATGTTCGGCACGTTGCTGGAACATGGTAAGTATGGCGAAACCATGCTGAAACGATGATCGGGAAGATTGTGTTGGTCGTTTCGGCCCCTGTTTGCTAGAATAGTCGGGCTAATCCTGCCCCGGCAATCTTGCCTTCTCAGCACCGGGGCCGTAAAGACCAAAGGAGGTGAGCTGATGAAGGCTTATGAATTGCTGTTTTTTGTCGCTCCGTCTATCGACGAGGAAACCCGCGCAGCCGTTATGAAGCGTATCGACACCACGATCGCTGAGGGCAAAGGCACGGTTGACAACGTCGACAACTGGGGCAAGCGTAAACTCGCTTACGAGATCAACGGATTGACCGATGGTGACTACACTCTCATCGATTTCCACGCCGATCCCGCTGACGTTGCCGAACTCGATCGTGTTCTGCGCATCACCGACGCTGTGGAGCGCCACATGATCGTCAAGCGCACGGACCGCGACTAGGAGACGAGCGGGGACCTGGGCACCACCCAGCGTCCGGCATGAGAAGAGGTAGACACACATGAGCATCAACCGAGTTATCATCAGCGGAAACCTTACTCGCGATCCCGAGCTTCGCTCCACCGCGAGCGGGCTTCCCGTGCTGGGCTTCGGCGTGGCGGTCAACGACCGCCGCAAGAACCAGCAGACGGGCGAGTGGGAGGATTATCCGAACTTCATCGACTGCACGATGTTCGGCGCGCGCGCCGAAAGCCTCTCGCGCTACCTCGGCAAGGGCACCAAAGTGGCCATCGAGGGCAAGCTCCGCTGGAGCCAGTGGGAGCGCGAAGGCCAGAAGCGCAGCAAGATCGAAGTGATCGTCGACGAGCTTGAATTCATGTCGAGCCGTAACAGCGATTCGTCGTCGTACGGTGGCGGTATGGGCGGCGGTTATTCCGCTCCCGCAGCAGCCCCCGTGGTTGCCGCGCCGGTGGTTGATGCCTCTTCTTCGGTTTATGACGAAGATATCCCGTTTTAAGCGAAACGAAAGAGGTTAGAAATGTCCGATTACGCGAAGCAGCCGCGTCGCAAGTTCTGCCAGTTCTGCAAAGAGGACACGCAGTACATCGACTACAAAGACACGCAAATGCTGCGCAAGTACGTTACCGATCGCGGAAAGATCAAGCCGCGCCGCGTGACGGGTGCCTGCACCCAGCATCAGCGCGACATCGCGAACGCCGTGAAGCGCGCCCGCGAGATGGCTTTGATGCCCTACGCGGTGCCCGCCATCAGCGGTCGCGGCGACCGTCGCAGCCGCTAGGCGCAAGGAGGAACCATGAAAGTCATCCTGCTCCAAGAATTGAAGGGCAAGGGCGGTGAAGGCGACGTCGTGGACGTGGCCCCCGGTTTTGCCAACAACTACCTGCTCCCGCAGAAGGTTGCCATCCTCGCTACGAAGGGCAACCTGAAGCAGCTCGAGCAGCGCAAGCACAACATCGCCAAGCGCGAAGAGAACCGCCTTGCCGACGCCGGCAAGATCAAGGAAACGCTCGACGGCGCGCTCGTCAAGGTCGAAGCCAAGGTGGGCGAAGAGGGTCAGCTGTTCGGTTCCGTTACCGCTCAGATGATCGCCGATGCCATCAAGGCCGCGACGGACGTCGACGTCGATCGTCGCCGCATCGAGCTGGGCCACGCCATCAAGACGGCCGGCCAGCACGAGGTGACCATCTCGCTGTACCGCGACATCAAGACGACGGTGAAGCTGTTCGTCGGCGGCGCGGACGACGAGGTCGCTCCTGCCGAGGCCGAGGTTGTCGAGGAGACGATCGAGGAAGTCGTCGAGGCTCCCGCCGAGGAGACCGCCGAGGCCGCTGAATAGCAGCTCGGGAGGTATCCGAAGTATTTCGCGGCAGCGGCCGAACGGTCGCAGCCGTAGCGAGACCCCCTTCGCCCTTTACGGCGCGCGAAGGGGGTCTCTTCGTTTCGCAAGGACGGCACTGTTCTTTCCGGGATGTTCCATGTGAGACATCCCTCCGTGCGGCGGGAACCGCCGAGGCTGTTGCGCGTGGAGCGTCGGTTGCTCTTCGATACGCGGCCGAGGCTTCCGGTAACAGTGGCCGGCCCCGCGCGACAAGTGTTGTATCATAGGGACTCACGCTATTCGAGAGGGAGTTCGAGCATGTCTTCACCCGCGCCGTACAGCGCCGACTTCGCACCGGAAGAAACCACCGTATCGGATCGGCGAAAGATCGATCCGCAGAACATCGAGGCGGAGAAATCCGTCCTGGCCGCCTGCATGCTCAACCAGGAAGCTATCGAGGAAGTGGCTCCGAAGCTGGTCAAGGAGAACTTCTACCGCATCGCCCACCAGCGCATCTACGAGTCCATGATGGACCTGTACGTGCGCCACATCCCCATCGACCACATCTCGCTGGCCGACAACCTGAAGGCCATGGGTCAGCTGGAGGCCGTGGGCGGCAAAGCGTACCTCATCGAGCTGGCAGACAACACGTTCGCCCTCACCAACTGGCAGAACCACCTGGAAATCGTCAAGCGCACCTCCATCCTGCGCGACCTCATCCGCGCGTCGGGCGAGATCGAGGCGCTGGCCTATGACGCCCCCGACGATTTGGGCGTGGTGGTGGAAGAGGCCGAGAAAACACTGTTCCACGTCACCGAGAAGCGCGTGTCCTCGGCGTTCAAGCGCATGGACGTGCTGCTGACCGAGGCGTTCGAGGAGCTGACGAAGCTGGCCGAGCAGAAGGACGCCATGGCCGGCATCCCCAGCGGGTTCAAGGACGTGGACGACCTGTTCCACGGCTTCCGTGGCGGCGACCTGGTGATCCTCGCGGCCCGACCCGGCGTGGGCAAGACGTCGTTCGCGCTGAACCTGGCCACGAACGCGGCCAAGGCTGGGGCAACCGTCACCTTTCTCTCGTTGGAGATGAGCGCGGCGCAGCTGGTGCAGCGTATCCTGTGCGCCGAAGCCCGCGTGAACCTGTCGCGCCTGCGCGCCGGCCAGGTGCAGGAGTCGGACTGGGGCGCCATTGCCGACGCGTCTAACACGCTGAGCAAGCTGGACATGTTCATCGACGACACGCCGTCGCTGTCCATCTTGGAGCTGCGCGCCAAGGCCCGCCGCGAGCTGCGCTCCGCCGAGAAGGGCATCATCATCGTCGACTACCTGCAGCTCATGTCCCCGCCGCAATCGCGCAAAGACGGCAACCGCGCCGTCGAGGTCGGCGAGATCTCGCGAGGCCTCAAGGTGCTGGCGAAGGAGATGGACATGCCCGTCATCGCGCTGTCGCAGCTGTCCCGCGCGGTGGAGATGCGCGGCAAGAAGCGCCCGATGCTGTCCGACCTTCGCGAATCGGGCTCCATCGAGCAGGACGCCGACATCGTCATGTTCATCGACCGAAGCATGGACGAGATCGAGGCCGAGAGCGAAGACCGCCCCGACCTGGGCTCGGCCGAGCTGATCGTCGCGAAGCACCGTAACGGCCCCACGCGCGACATCCCGCTGGCCTTCAACGCCGAGTACACCCGCTTCATGGATTTCATCGACGATTCGCGCGTGGGCGGCTATATGTAAAGCCCCTGTTGAGCCGTTTCGCGGTACACTGGGCTCATGTCGAAACGCGTCACATTTATCCATGCATCGGACCTCCATCTGGGGGCGCCGTTCCGCGGGTTGCGCGCGCTTTCGTCCAAATGGGCGAACCGCCTGCTCAGCGCCATCCCGGAATCGTACGACCGCATGGTCGACGCGGCCATTGCCCGCGACGTGGACTTCGTGGTGGTGTCGGGCGACATATTCGACTCCGCGCGCCCCTCGTACGGCGACTATCTGCACTTCTTCGAAGGGTTGGAACGCCTAGGCGAGGCGGGCATTCCGGTGTTTCTGATCACGGGCAACCACGATCCGTACACCTCGTGGCAGCACGACTTCTTCTCGCTGCCGCCCAACGCCACCATGCTGCCGGGCGACCGACCCGGCTTCGCGCTGGTGGAGCGCGACGGCCAACCGCTGTGCCTGATCGGCGGCCGCGGCTACTACAACCAAACGTGGCCGATGGACGAGTGCATCGCCGAAGGCGTCACGCGCGAAGCGGCCGAGCAGGCGCTAGCCGTCCAGCATCCGCACGCTGCGGAAGCCCCGTTCGCAGTGGGCCTGCTGCACACCGGCCTCAACCTCGATCCGGTGAAAGCCCCGGTAGACCCCGCCGTCCTCATGCACGCGGGCATGGACTACTGGGCGCTTGGGCACATCCACATGAAGTACGCCTACCCCTCGTTCGACGACCCGCGCCTCGTGTTCTCCGGCTGCATCCAAGGCCGCGACATCAAGGAGACGGGCGAGCGCGGCGTGTTCTGCGTCACGCTGCGGGAAGGCGCGAAAAACGAGCTGGAGTTCATCCCCGCGGCAAGCGTCGTGTGGCAGCGGATGCACGTGGACGTGTCCGATTGCGCGAACCTGCCCGACATCACCGACAAGATCATGCGCGAGCTGTTCCGCGAGAACGGCAAGGCGCATTGCGAGGAGATGGTGGTGCGCATCGCGCTGGAGGGCGCGACGCCGCTGCACGCCATGCTCGATCGCGCCGACGTGATCGCCGGCCTGCGCAAACACGTGAACGATGCGTATTCGGCGTTCTTCTGCGACGCGTTGACGAACCTCACGGTGCCGCCGCGCGACAAGGAGGCGCTGCGTCGCGAAGGGCTGTTCCCTGCGGTGTTCCTGCAGGTGGCGGACGCGCAGCGGCGCAATCCCGACGAGGCCATCGCGTTTTTGCAGGACGAGTTCATCAAGAAGAACATCCAGCTGCCCAGCGCCTACACGCGCAATATCGATGCATTCGCCGAGGCGGCCGAGAACCTCGTGCTCGATCTGCTGGCCCAAGGGGACGAGCAATGAAGCGGTCCTATCTCGAGCACATCAAGATCGTCAGCTTCGGCGCGTTCTCAAACAAAGCGGTGGGTCCGTTCGCCCCGCACCTCAACGTGGTGTATGGGCCGAACGAAGCCGGCAAGACCACGCTCGCGTCGTTCGTGGGCGGCGTGCTGTTCGGCTGGGAAGAAGCGCGCGGCAGCCGCAACACCTACAAGCCTGCGAATGCGGAGCGATCCGGATCGCTGTTCTTCGCTCCCTGCCATCTTGAGCGCATCGGTGAAGATTCCCCCTCTGTCATCCTGGGCGGAGGCGGCGAAGCTGCCGCAGTCGAAGGATCCTCCGTGGCGTCAGCCGACTATGCCCAGGGCCTTGTCGAGCTCGAGCTCTCGCGCGTGCGCAACAGCGACGGCTTGCAAGGCGACGCATCCCTCGTGGCCGACATCGACAAAGAGACATTTCAGACGATGTTCTCCCTGACCAGCGACGAGCTGCGGACGCTGCGCAACACCACCGACGTTACGGCTAAGCTGCTCACCGCCGGTTCGGGAACGGGCGCTTCGCCTGCTCATGCTCTTGCCGCCGTGCAGGAGAAGCTGACCGAGTACACTTCGCGCGCGGCCGGCGTCGAGCACTCCATCGCCAACCTCACGACGCAGGAGAACGAGCTGCGCGCCAAGATGACGGCCGCCGCCGAGGAGGCCGAGCGCTTCAAGCGGCAGGATAAGGAGTTCCGCGAGCTGGAACCCCAGCGCAACGAGCTTCTGGCGCGCCTCGATGCTCTGAACACGTCTATCGAGACGCTGACCGTCCAACGCTCGAACATCGAGAAGCTGGATCACGAGATAGACTCGCTGACCGACCAGGTAGCGTCGCTGTGCGACGAGGAGGACGTGCTGGTCACAACCCATTGCGCCGCCGACCGCAGCGTGTCTGAGCTGGTCGAGCTGCCAGCGTCGGAAGAGCGCGCCCTGCGCGACCAGATCGACTCGCTGGCGGTCGACGAGGCGAAATGCGAGCACGCCGTCGATCTGGCGCAGGACAACTTCGCAACGTCGAAGGCCGCTTACGAGGCGCTGCTGGAAACCGACGACGAACGCGCCCAACGCGAACGCGCTCGCCGCCAGCGCAGCGTGCAGGTGGGGCTGTCCATCGCGCTGCCGCTCATGTTCGTATGCACGGGCTTGCCCCTGTTCATCCACGGCCGCGAGATCACCAGCTTGTCGTTCACGGCGCTCGGCATCGGTCTGGTGGTGTTCGCCATCATGCTGGCGCTGGCCGCGATGGTGATGCTGTTTCGCCCCAACAAGGAAGAGGACGCGAAGGAAGCGCGCAAGCAGGACGCCCAGTGGGTGATGCTGCAAGACAAGAAGAAGCTGGAAGCGTGCCTGGAAAGCCAGGCAGCGTTCAGGAACCGCGCCCGTGCCCAGCTGGACGCCGCGGGCTTGGCCGAGGCGCAGGGATCGCTGCGCCGGTCGCGCACGCTGCTGGACGAGGCGAAGGACGCGCGCGCCGAGAACAACCTGTTCCAGCAGCGGTTGCAGGCGCTCGTGTCGCGCCGCAGCGCGCTGGAGGAGAGCCTGGCCAGCGCGAAGCGCCAACGCCGCCGCCTGTACGAGCGAATCGACCTGCGCGCTGAGCGCACCCTCGACGCCGTCGACGAGGCTATCGCGCAGAAGTCGCAGCAGCGCATGGGGCTCATGGAGGCCAGCGAAGGTCTCAACCGCCGCTACGGCGAGCTCAAGCAGGAGCTTTCCCATGCCCAGCACCTGCGCGACTTCGACGAGTACAAGCTGCTGTACCAGCAGATCCGCACGCGCCAGGACGAGAGCGCGCAGGACTACGCGCGCCTGCTGCTGGCGCGCCGCATGCTGGAAAGCGCCATCGCCACTTGGGAGAGCAAGAGCCAGCCGGAGGTGTATCGTCAGGCCAGCCGCCTGTTGTCGTTGATGACGGACGGCCGCTGGACGAAGGTGAGCCTCACCGCCGAGGGCCGCTTGCAGGTGACCGACGCGGTGAAGACCACGCGCGATCCCGGCCATCTGTCGCTGGGCACGTGCCAGCAGCTGTACCTCGCGCTGCGCATCGCCCTGCTGATGACCGCCGACAACGTGGGTCGCGCCGTGCCCATCCTGGCCGACGACATCCTCGTGAACTTCGACACGTCCCGACGTGCGGGCGCCGCCCGCGCGTTGGCCGAGCTCGCCCGTATGCGCCAGGTGATCCTGTTCACCTGCCATGAGGAAGTGGTGGAGGCGTTGCGGGAGGCGGACCCGACCTTGAACGAGGTCGAACTGTAGTCTGCACGCGCCTGGATTGCGTTCTCCTTGCGCGCAACCTGTTCTCGCCTGGATTCTTCTCTCGTTGCTTCCTGTTCTCTTCCCCGTCCGACTCGAGCGCTTTTCAATTTGTCGAGAGTTCACTCCCGGCGCAGCCGCTATTGCCGCGCCCGTCGAGATGTTTCGCGTGAAACATCCCGGATGCCGCGGGATGCTCTCGCAGGCTCTTTCTGCGTTGGGCGCAGCATGCGATGCCCTGGGCGAGCCCGTGTCGATACCGGTTTTCCGACCGCTTGCGACCGCGTTGCCCGACCCCTTCCTCCGCCTGCCGCGATCGGTGGGCCCTCTGCGTGAACGCCTCACCCGTTGCCGTTGTGCGTCTTTGGCGTCGGCGCCCTCCCCGCCGTCCGGCGATCGAACCCTCCGGAACTCATGTGGAGACCTCGAAAAGAACATGTGCAAACTCCATTTGCCTTCCAGATTGATATACTGTAATTCTGTGGTTCGAACACCGAAAGGAAAAACAGACATGCCGAGCACGGTTCTGATTGGCGCCCAGTGGGGCGACGAAGGCAAGGGCAAAGTCACCGACCTGATCGCACGCGAGTACGATTACGTGGTTCGCTACCAGGGCGGCAACAACGCGGGTCACACGGTCATCCACGGCGACAAGAAGCTCGCGCTGCACCTCATGCCCTCCGGCGTCATGTACGAGCATGCGGTTCCGGTCATCGGCAACGGCGTGGTCGTTGATCCCGGCGTGCTCATCAAGGAGATGGCCATGCTGGAAGCCGAAGGCATCTCCTGCAAGAACCTCAAGATCTCGTGCGACGCGCATGTGATCATGCCGTACCACAAGGATTTCGACGGCGCCGACGAGAAGCGCCTGGGCGAGAACAAGATCGGCACCACGAAGCGCGGCATCGGCCCCTGCTACCAGGACAAAGTGGCCCGCAAGGGCATTCGCATCCAGGACCTGCTGGACGAGAAGATCTTCCGCCTCAAGTTGGAAGCGGTGCTTTCGCAGAAGAACCCCATCCTCGAGAAGATCTACGGCCTGCACACCTACACGGTGGAGGAAATCTGCGAGGAGTACCTGCCCTATGCGCGCATCCTCAAGCCGTACATGGCCGAGACGGCCCAGCTGCTGAACGAGGCCGTGCGCGCCGGCAAGTCCATCCTGTTCGAGGGCGCGCAGGGCACGCTGCTCGACATCGACCACGGCACGTACCCCTACGTCACGTCCTCGTCGTGCTGCGCCGGCGGCGCCGCCACGGGCACGGGCGTGGGCCCCACGGTCATCGACCGCGTGCTGGGCATCCAGAAGGCCTACGTCACGCGCGTGGGCGAAGGCCCCTTCCCCACGGAGCAGCGCTTCCCCGAGGACGGCGGCGAAGGCGAGGAGGCCGAGGTCGGCGAGCTGCTGTGCAAGGTGGGCCACGAGTTCGGCGTGACCACGGGGCGCAAGCGCCGCTGCGGCTGGTTCGACGCGGTCATCGCGCGCTACGCGGCCGAGGTCAACGGCCTCACCGACGTGGCGCTGACGAAGCTCGACGTGCTGTCGGCCTTCGACACCATCAAGGTGTGCACGGCCTACGAGTGCGAAGGCAAGGTGTACGATTACTTCCCCATGCAGCAGAGCGTGCTGTTCCACGCGAAGCCCGTGTACGAGGAGCTTCCCGGTTGGAAGGGCGTTGACATCACCGAGTGCCGCACGTTCGAGGAGCTTCCCGAGAACGCCCAGCGTTACGTGGAGTACCTGGAGAAGATCACCGGCGTGCCGGTCAGCATCATCGCTGTCGGCCCCGATCGCGACCAGACCATCATGCGAGGCTGGGATCGGTAATGTTCCGCCGTTCTGTCGAACGGCGGAACGACTCGACGCTGCGAAGCGCCGATGCACCCGATCTCGCGGCGATGCCGGCGGCTCGCGTACCGAAGTATCCCCTACGGGGACTTCCTTCGGGGCGCGCTTCGTCCTCGCCATCCCCGCGATCTCGGGCACCTCGGCGCTTCTCGCTGACGTATGGGTTCGACCTGCAAAGCGACGAAACGTTTCACGTGAAACACTTCGTCGCAATGACGTGCGACATGGGAACAAATGTTTCACGTGAAACAGTGGCAACACCAGCAGCACTGAAGCGCTTTTGCGCGACGTAAATAGTTTGAGGGTTTGAAAGGACCTGACATGAACATCTTGGTATTGGGTGGCGGCGGTCGCGAACATGCCATCGCGTGGGCGCTGGCGAAGTCCCCGCGTACCGACAGCCTGTACGTAGCGCCGGGCAACGGCGGCACGGACGGCATCGCCCAGAACGTACCCGACCTGAACCCCGAGGACGGCCAGGCCGTGCTGGCGTTCGTTCGCGAGAACTCCATCGACTTCGTGGTCATCGGACCCGAGGCTCCGTTGGTTGCGGGTGTTGCCGACGTGCTGCGCGCCGCGGGGGTTCCCACGTTCGGACCGGACGCTCAGGGTGCCCAGCTGGAAGGCAGCAAGACGTTCAGCAAGAAATTCATGGACGCCAACGACATCCCCACCGCTCGCTACGCCAGCTTCACCGACCTCGAGCCTGCGCTTGCCTACGTGCGTGAGCTGGGCGCGCCCATCGTGGTGAAGGCCGACGGTCTGGCCGCTGGCAAGGGCGTCGTGGTGGCCGACGACCTTGAGGACGCGGAAGACGCCGTGCGCTCCTGCTTCGACGGCGCATTCGGCGACTCGGGCAAAACCGTGCTCATCGAGGAGTGCCTGACCGGCCCCGAGTGCTCGATGCTGGCGTTCGTCAGCGACGGCAAGGCGCACTGCATGGCCACCGCCCAGGACCACAAGCGCGCGTTCGACGGCGATCGCGGTCCGAACACGGGCGGCATGGGCGCGTACTCGCCGGTGCCCATTGTGACGCCGGACGAGCTGGCGGCCATGCACGACATCATGGAGCGCGCAGCGGTTGCCACCGCGCGCGAGTTCGACAACGATTACCGCGGCGTGCTGTACGGCGGCTTCATGCTGACGCCCGAAGGTCCGAAGATCATCGAGTTCAACGCTCGCTTCGGCGACCCTGAGACGCAGGTGGTACTGCCGCGTCTCGAGTCCGACCTGGCGGATATCATGCTGGCCGTGGCCGAAGGGCGCCCCGACGACATCGACCTGCGCTGGTCCGAGCAGTGGGCCGTGTGCGTGGTGCTGGCCAGCGAAGGCTATCCCGGATCGTACGAGAAGGGCAAGGTCATCCTCGGAATCGACGAGGCCGAGCAGATCGAGGGCGTCACGGTGTTCCATGCCGGCACCGCTAAGAATTTCGACGACGAGCTGGTCACTGCGGGCGGCCGCGTGCTGAACGTGGTGGCGCTGGGCGACTCGTTCGACGACGCGCGCGAGAAGGCGTACGAAGCGTGCGATCTTATCAACTTCGAAGGCAAGCAGTACCGCAGCGACATCGGCAAACGTGCTGCGGCCGGTCGTGCCGCTTGGGAGAACTAAATGCTTTCAGAACGCTTGCTCACGTCCGTTGTTCGCGAATGCACGAAGAATTACCTGCGCCTCGAACCGACGCAAGAGCGACGCGTGCCCGGGCCGAAGCCCGGCCAGAAGTACATGCTGTACATGCACGTGCCGTTCTGCGAGCGGCTGTGCCCCTATTGCTCGTTCAACCGCTTCCCGTTCGCGGAGGATCGCGCGCGGCCCTACTTCGCCAACATGCGCAAGGAAATGCTCATGTTGAAGGACCTCGGCTACGACTTCGAAAGCCTGTACGTGGGCGGCGGCACGCCCACCATCATGATCGACGAGCTGTGCGAAACCATCGATATGGCGCGCGACACGTTCAGCATCGGCGAGGTGTCCAGCGAGACGAATCCGAACCACCTGATACCCAGCTACCTGGACAAGCTGCAGGGTCGCGTGCAGCGTTTGAGCGTTGGCGTGCAGAGCTTCGACAACGACCTGCTGAAGCAGATGGATCGCTACGACAAGTACGGCAGCGGCGAGGAGATCCTCGAGCGCATCGGCGAGGCCAGCCCCTACTTCACGTCGCTCAACGTGGACATGATCTTCAACTTCCCGGCGCAGACCGAGGACGTGCTGTTCAGCGATATCGAGCGCGTGGTGGAAAGCGGCACGAGCCAGACCACGTTCTACCCGCTGATGGCCAGCCCCAGCGTGGCGCGCTCGCTGGCGCGCACCGTGGGCAAGGTTGATTACGCGCGCGAGCAGCGCTTCTACGAGATCATCTCCGAAGTGCTGGCCGGCGGCGAGAACCCGCTGTTCGAGCACGGAAGCGCCTGGACGTTCAACAAGCGCGGCACGGGCGCGGCGGGCGAGGGCGCGATGATCGACGAGTACGTGGTGGATTACGAGGAATACCCCGCCATCGGCAGCGGCGGCATCACGTATTTGGGCAACAACCTGTACGTGAACACGTTCTCGGTGAACGACTACAACGACGCCATCGAGCACGACCGCATGTCGCTGATGGGCAAGGCCACGTTCAGCAAGCACGACCAGATGCGCTACCGCTTCATGATGCAGCTGTTCGGATTGCGCCTGGACAAGCGCCAGTTCAAGAAGGATTTCGGCGTGTCCGTGGAGCGCGGTCTGCCGGTGGAGATGGCGTTCATGAAGGCCTCGGGCGCGTTCGACCGCGACAACGCCGACGAGCTGACGCTTACTTCGCGGGGCCGCTACCTCATGGTGGTGATGATGCGCCAGTTCTTCATCGGCGTGAACAACCTGCGCGATCAGGCGCGCGCCGCCCTGGTGGGTGAGGAACGCGAGCTTATCTTCGGCGACGGCAAATAACCGTTTGTCCGCATCCGCTCGAACACCGAAACGCCCGCGCATCTGCCGCGGGCGTTTTTCGTGTGTGCCGAGCCGCGTCTGGCAACGTGTTCCGGCTCGACTGCGAGCTCGGGTGTCCGACTGTTTCACGTGGAACGCGCTTGTTTCCGTGTTCCGCGGAGTATCCAACGTAGACGTTTTCATCGGCGGGCGCGCGTTTCGGCATTCCTCGACAATGTACGTGCTATGATACAAAACCACAACGAGGGACGTTCTATTGCCTGATAGGAGGAGGAAACGGCATAGACATGGCCAAGAGGGGACGGCATACGGAGGGCTTTACGCTCGCCGAACTTCTGATGAGCGTTGCCATCATACTCATCCTTGCTGCCATCGCCTTCCCTTCCATTGTGTCGGCGCAGAACAACATGCGCATGTTGGAGCTGAACAACGCCGCCCAAGCCATCGCGAACGCCGCCCAAGCCCAGATGACGGCCAAGAAAGTGTCGGGCACGTGGGTGGATTCCGTGAAGGACGGCGACTCGTATCGCGTCTGCTTCCCCGCCGCGCGCTCGGCGGATGTTTCACGTGAAACATCCGAGGGCTCATCCCGCTCGCAGGGCGAAACGGAACATGTTTCACGTGAAACACTCGGGTCCGACGAGGTTGCTCCTCCCTCCGCTTCTGCTGCGGAGTCTTCCAAACGTTACATGACGGCGGACACCGCCCGCGAGCAGGGTATCGTCCCGGCGCTCGCTGTGGAGGAGGCTGTGCGCGACGCCGACTATATCATCGAGTTCGATGCCGACACGGCGCAGGTGATCGGCGTGTTCTACGCCGACGGAAGGTCCGGCTTCTTCGGATCGACCCCTGCCTCCACGAACGCCGCGAAGACGTATTACGAAACCGAGGGCGCCTCCACCGATCAGGCGGCGCGCATGGGTCACGACCCCATGATCGGCTACTATGGCGGCACCCCTGCCGGCGCCACGCCCGAGAAAGCGCTCGCGAATCCGGTGATCTGGGTGGACGAAGCAACGGGCTGCTTGATGGTGCAAGATCCCAACATCGCCGCGGACGGAAGCGCGGGCTCCACCACGTCCACGGTGACCATCGAGAACACCAGCAAGAACGTGGCGTTCGCGATTTCCGGGTTGAGCAACGGAACGACCATGGTGTCGTTGTCCACGGCCGATGACGGTTCGGATCCGGTTGGCTTCACCAACTTCGCCGCAGCCATCAAGCAGCAGACGCGCGACGACGCGAACGTGAAGGGCAATGTGTGGGCCATCGACCTCAATGCCCTTTCGCAGCTGGTGACGAGGGAGAACGATGGCAAGCCGACGACCGGCGGCTCCCAGGAGGCGGCGCTCAAGCAGGTGTTCGACGCGTGCGTGGCGGGCGACGCCCTGACGGTGTCGGTGGAGACGAAAGACACCTCGCGCAGCTGCGTGCCGGGCACGGCTGCCGCCCATGTGGAGTGGCCGAACCCTGCGGGCAAGCTGACGATGCTGATAACCAACCCGTACTCCGCCGTCGTGGCCGGCGAGAAGAACGAAGCTTACACCGATCCGCAGGTGCGGTCGACGGTTGCGGACAGCGCGCATCCTTCCATTGGGGCGGGCTCCGGCAACGGCGACGGCGTGGTGAAGGACGGGTTGACGGTCATCCCCTTCTATGAGGATAAGGATAATCACTTCCGCGTTTCCAACGCGAACACGCAGTTGAAGCAGGAGAACCCGCAGGCCGGCTACCAGTCGTACGCGGGAGGCTGGATAGCCTCGTCGTCCGTGCGTGACGACGCCACGTACCGGCTCGAGGGAACTGTGGGCGCGTACAACAATCATGCGTACCAGATTTGGGAGCTGTGGATCAAGCGAGCCGACACCGGTGAATGCATGCGCGTGGGCTACTTGAACGATGGCAAGTGGGAATGGGGCGTGTTCAACCAGAAGGGGGTCAACTACGACTACCGTTTTCTGAACGACTGCTTCACCTGGTACGGAACGAATGAAACGGGCGATGCTTCGGGTACCCTTGCCGGAACCGATACCGATGCGAACAACGTCATATCCCTGCGCCTCGATGTGCAGAAGTTCTACGCCGAGGCCGAGAACCATAAGAACCACGGCTTGGCCGACGAGGACGGCAATGCAACGGTGTACGTGCGCACGGCTCCGAAGGCATCCGAAGTCCAGGCGTACTTCAACAAGCTGGCGGTTCCTGAACCGGCTTCGGTTGAGAATCCGTTGAAGGCTGCCTATCTGAGCGGCAGCGCCCGGGAGACCGGCTCGCGCACCGCGGATACCCCGTCGGTCACGGCACGCGCCGCGTTCGAAGGCGAGTTCGGCGCCTCGTCGTCCGACGTGTCATGGGCGGTGTCCAAAACCACGGTCGCCGGGTTTTCCCAGGGCGACGAATACCTGAGCACCGCCGGCACCGTGCCGGTGCGGGTGTACTACTCCATCGCCCCCGGGGTTGGTTTCGCGAACATCAGATCTTACGATAACGGCAACGGCAGCGGGTACCTAAGCGGCGTGCTCAGCACGCGCTTGACCAACGTCTCGCTTTGGCTGTATCGCGGTCCCTCTTTTGATGATCTTGCCGTTATGCCGCCCGCACTTCTGAAGAACTACAAGGGGTTGGAGTTCTCGTGCCGCCAAGGAAGTACGTACGACTTCAAGATAACCACCCAAGAAGACTACCGCTTCTACCGGGCGCTCGCATACACCGTCGAGAATGGAAGTGCGCCGCCATCTCAATACGTCCCGCACGCATCGGCAAGCGATGAGAGCGTCGCGAAAATCGCCGCCGCCGAAAACTACGAAACGGACGATAAGCTGTACACGTTCAAAGGGTGGACAACCAAGGATACCATGTCGGGTGCAGAACTTCTCGTCGAAGCAGACAAGCTGGTTTCCGACTACGACGGACTCAGCTACCAAGGCACGACGCTTGTCGCAAGCTACGACGAGCGGAAGAAGGTGCAGCCGTCTTTGGGCATGATGTACATAGAAACCGGCACCGACAAAACGGGTTCGCCGGCGTACGGTTACTATGGGTATATCGAGAACAACGCGGCTGCGGTCGAAAACTTGCTGTCCAACGAGTACTCCGTCACCGACGGTGGCTATTACGTGGTGGTTCCCACTGGCAGCAATCAGCCGAAAATGACGGGCAGAGGCGACATCCCGAACTATCTCAAGGACTTCTCCGACGTGCTGCAGGGTTTGTCCATCGAAGGAGGCTTATACGATTGCTATCGCATCACGGTGAGCGATAAAGACGTGGGGCAAAACCGCCCGTACGACAAATATAAACTGAAGAATCAGACACTGTCGTTCAAGGCTGATATTCAGACAGGTGCGAGCACGGTCTCCGTCGAGGGCACGTACACGGTGAACTTCGCATTCGCTTGCGCTGTCGAAACGAATGAAGAGGCCGCCCTTTCATGGGGAACGAGCGTTTCGCCCTGGAACGTTCGACTGGGACGGCAGTTCGTCGGCAATTTGACAGCTGGAAGCAACAATGTGCAGGGGAAGTATGCTCAATATAACTGCTTTATCCAAACGCGGAACATCGATTTGGCCGATGCGCCTGTCGTGAGCACGTCTAAATTCACTCAGCCGTTCTTAGGCTCGACGTACGACGGAGGCGGCAACAGCATATTCGGAATACCGTACCGACTGGCACATGAAGGGATTACCGGTGAGAACCAGGGAAGAAACGGTCTGTTTCTTGATGTTGGCGGGGAGAGCCTGATTAAAAACGTGAACATCGTGCTGGATCCCACCGATGAAGGCTCAGAGTATGTGTTCGTTTCCACCCATGGAAGCAAACTTCGATTCGGACTCCTCGTCGGGTCGATTGACGGAGACGGAGCCGATATTCAAAACTGCACGGTCGGCGTTGCCGGCAAGGAGACGGCTACGCTTAGGATCATCAAAAAGGGTACAGGTGGCGAGGCGTATATCGGCGGTTTGGTGGGCTATGCAAGTCAAGCCAATGTGAGCGATCTATCGGTCAAGAATCTTCGTATTGAGGTTGTCGCCGATGTCGAAGCATGGAAAACCTCTCCCGCGATCGGGGGGATCTTCGGCTACGGCTCGCAGTTGAACATGTCGAGGAGCTCCGTCGATGGCTTCGCATGCGCTCTTTTCCAGCCTACGTTCGTTAACGAGAAATATCCCAGCCAAAACACGCGCATCCATTTCGGCGGTTTGGTCGGCAGCGCTCAAATGGCAGTCATTAGCCAGAACGTGAAGAGCAACGCGGTTCTGCAGGTTCCTGCCGGCCAGTTGCGAGATTCTGTTGTTGCTGGGCGGTACGTTGGGCAAGCATCAATGAGCGCGGTTGCTCAGAACGAATCCGGGCAGGTGTTCGTCAAATACGGCGACCCGAGTGAAGGCGGGGAAACCGTTGAGGTGACTGCCGACGTCGGGGTGCAGTAATGACAAAAGCTCGCAACATCCTTCGTGACACTTCCGGGGCTTCTATTGTCATTGCGCTGGTGTTCTTCCTTATTTGCGGCATCATCGGGTCGGTGGTGATGACGGCTGCCTCGGTGCAGGCCAAGGCAGCGCAGACGCATGTGGACTTGCAGCAGAAAGAGTACGCGATGCAGTCGGCAGCGAAGCTGATGGCTCAGCAGCTGGGCGGCGAGGATGCTGTCTGGGAGGAGAAATCGGTAGTCGTTAAAATCGCCTACGATACCGCAGGTGAGGCGAGTGTCGATACGAATAGCTTGCGTTCGATGATCGGCCAGAGTTTCTGGACCGAACGGCGCACGAAGGACATCCTCGCCGCCCGCGCGGAGGGGAAGGATTACGTGCTGGGAAGCTCCGCATCCAACCGGTTGCTCATCGACCCTCCAAGCGAAGCGGGGGGTCTCGCCCCGGTGTACGGCTGTATCACGGTGGATCCCGACCTCAACATCACCGTGGAGTTGTCGCTCGATTCCGCTTTCGCGGCGGATTCCCCCTACAACACCACCATCTCCATCCAATGCACGCCCACGTTCGATAGCCAAGGCCGCGTGACGGTGATCGAGTACGGCGACAACACCACCGTGAAGAAGACGGAGGCGGCGTGATGATCGGCAAAACGACGCGCGTGCTGCGCGAGAAACTACAAGATTGCCACGGCGACACGATGGTGGAGGTGCTGGCGGCAGTGTTCATCGCGGCGCTGGGCGCCACGATGCTCGCCACCATGGTGACGGTGTCGGCAACTGCTTCGGCCCGAAGCCAGCAGGTGCTGAACGCCTCGTACGCCGCGGAGGCTTCTTTATACGATTCGTCTTCCTACGGGCCTGTCGTGTCTGTAACGCTTCCGGACTCTTCGACCGCAGTTCCCATCAAAGTGAGCGTATACCAGTCGGGCGGCTATGCATACTACGAGGAGGGTCGGTAGCATGACGCCCCTTCTCGACAAAGCGTCGCTTCGATCCCGCCTGCGCGACACGCGGGGGTTCATGATTGCGGAGCAGCTGGCCAGCATAGTGTTCATCGGGCTTCTTTGCGTTGCGGTGGGCGTCGGGCTGCAGGTGGCCATGAACTCGTACACCTCCATCACCCGGCAGGCGCAGGCCGACGCGCTGCTGCAACAGGCGGTGGAGGTAGTGAGCGACGAGCTGACGTACGCGCGCGACGTGGAGGGCGAGGGAACGCAGGCGCCCGATAACCCGCTGTACTTCACCAGCCCCACGCGTCACGAGCCGGCGGTGCTGCAATCGCGCGATGCCGGCGAAGACGGCATCGAAGACGGCATCTGGCTGAACGCGGCCGGAGAGCAGTCGCAAATCGTGCCGGCACGCGACGGCCTCGCGCCCAAGCTGGCAGAGCTTTCATACAACGCGGACAACGAGACCTGGAGTTTCCGCATCACCATCGCATCAGGTGAGGACGTGGCGGCCGAAACCGCCATGACCGTGAAGAGGATAGGATCGTAAATGGCGTACAAACGGTTGGGAGACGTGCTGATAGACGCGGGCCTCATCACCGAGGACCAGCTGGGACACGCGCTCAAACAGCAGAAAGAGACGAAACGCCGCCTGGGCGACGAGCTCATCGCCGAAGGCGTCATCACGGAAGCGGGCCTCATCGAGGCGCTGCAGATGCAGCTGGGCGTGGAGTTCGTCGACCTTTCGGCGATCGACCTCGACCCCGAGCTAAGCCGCGTGATCAGCAAGAACGTCGCACGCCAGTACAACGTGGTGCCCGTGCGCACTTCGCCCGACGAGGTGTGCCTGGCCATGAGCGACCCGCTGAACTTCATGGCCATCGAAGCGGTGAAGAACGCCACTCGGAAGCGCGTCATCCCTATGGTGACCACGCATGATTCGCTGATGCGCGCCATCATGACGCTGTACGGCAACGAGGGTGCCGCCCGCGCCATCGAGGAGATGAAGCGCGACGCCCGCACGACAGGCGCCGACGACGCCTCGACCGAATCGTTCCAAACCTCCACGCTGGGCGACGACGCCGACGCGCAATCGGCTCCCACGGTGCGTCTCGTGAACAGCATCATCGAGCGAGCCGCCACCGAGCGCGCCAGCGATATCCACCTGGAGCCGCGCGAGATCGACCTGCATGTGCGCATGCGTATCGACGGCGTGCTGCGCACGATCCTCACGGTGCCGAAGGAGCTGCAGGCTTCGGTCATCTCGCGTTTGAAGATCATGGGCGGTATGAACACCTCGGAGCGCCGCGTGCCTCAGGACGGCCGCGCAAACATCCGCTTGAAGAAGCAGGACATCGACCTGCGCATCAACACGCTGCCCACCATCCACGGCGAGACGGTGGTCATCCGCCTGCTGGACAAGAGCGAGGCGCTGTTCGACCCGGCGGGCATCGGCCTGGAGGGCGACAACCTGGAGAAGTACCAGCGGCTCATCGGCTCGAACAACGGCATGGTGCTGATCGTGGGCCCCACCGGCTCGGGCAAAAGCTCCACCATGTACACGATGATCCGCCAGCTGAACACCGATTCGGTGAACCTCGTCACGCTGGAAGACCCTGTGGAATACAACATCGACGGCGTGAACCAGGTGCAGATCAACGAGAAAACGGGCATGACCTTCGCCAGCGGCCTGCGCGCCATCCTGCGCCAGGACCCCGACATCGTGGCGGTGGGCGAGATTCGCGACGGCGAGACGGCCGAGATCGCCATGCGCGCCGCCATCACCGGCCACCTGGTGCTGTCCACCGTGCACACCTACGACGCGGCGTCCACCATCGACCGTCTCATCGATATCGGCGTGGAGCCGTACCTCATCGCCAGCGGCGTGCGCGGCGTCATCTCGCAGCGCCTCGTGCGCAAGGTGTGCCCCCATTGCCGCGAGGAGTATCGGCCCAGCCCCGAGGAGTTTGAGGCTATCGGCCTGCGATACGATCCCGGCGTGAGGTTCTACCGCGGAGCCGGGTGCCCCATGTGCTTCGGCACGGGCTACCGCGGGCGCACGGGCGTGTTCGAGATCCTGGTGATCGACCGCGAGCTGCGCAGTCGCATCACGGGCGGCGCCACGCGCGAGGAGCTGAAGGACGCCATCGAGCGCACGGGCTCGTTCAAGACGATGGAGGACAGCTGCCGCGAGCTGGTGCTGACCGGCGTGACCACCGTCGAGGAAGCCCGCAAAACCATCACCGCGCTGGAGTAAGGAAGAGGACGGCGGATGCCAAAAGCGCGGCGATGGCAGCAAACCGAAAGAGAAGGACCACGCATGAACGTTGAGCACATCATAGACATGGCGCGCCAGGTAGGCGCTTCCGACGTGCACCTGGTGTGCGGTCTGCCCGTGAAGTTCCGCCTGGCCGGATGCCTTGAGAACGCGGGCGTTGACGGCGACGCGCCGCTGTCGCATGACGATTGCGAGCAGCTGGCCCGCCGTTTGGCCGGAGACGGCTTCGACCGCATCCAGCGCATCGGCGAGCTGGATCGCGCCGAGACCATCGGGGGCGTGCGCGTGCGCATCAACCTGTTCCGCCAGCAAGGCCATGTGAGTGCGGCTTTGCGCCTGCTGTCCGATCGCATCCCCGCGCTGGAGACGTTGGGCTTGCCGTCTGCGGTCATGGACTTCCCGCGCATCCAGCGCGGCATCGTGGTGGTGACGGGCGAAACCGGCAGCGGCAAGTCCACCACGCTGGCGGCGCTCATCGACAGCATCAACCACACGCGCGCCGAGAACATCATCACCATGGAAGACCCAATCGAGTACGTGTACACGCCCGACCAGTCCGTCATCTCGCAGCGCGAGATCGGCCAGGACACCGAAAGCTACAGCAACGCCCTGCGCGCCGTGTTGCGCGAGGACCCCGACATCATCCTCGTCGGCGAGATGCGCGACCTCGACACCATCCAAACGGCGCTGACCGCCGCCGAGACGGGCCACTTCGTGCTGGCCACGCTGCACACGAAAAGCGCTGCCGACTCCATCGACCGCATGGTGGACGTGTTCCCCGAGGGCTTGCAGCGCCAGGTGCGCATGCAGCTGTCCACCACGCTGGTGGCCGTGCTGTCGCAGCAGCTGCTGCCGCGCCGCGACGGCATGGGCCGCGCGCTGGCGTGCGAGCTGATGATGGTGACGCCTGCCATCCGCAACCTCATCCGCGAGGGCAAGACGCCGCAGATAGCCGGCTCGCTGGCCACGTCGGCCTCGGCGGGCAGCGTGACCATGGACAACGCGCTGATCGCCCTGGCCCGCAACCGCGACATCACGTCCCAAACCGCCATCGATGCCGCGCACGACGTCGACTACGTGAGAAAGAGCGTTCGCTGATGCCAACCTTCACTTACACCGGGATAACGGCCGCCGGCCAGCAGATCGACGGCGTGGTCGAGGCGTTCGACGAGATCGAGGCCATGGAACGCGCGCGCGAGCAGTGCCGTGTCGTCCAAAGCGTGGTCCCCGTGCGCGAGGGCAAAAACCTACTGTCCATGGACATCACGAAGCCGAAGGCCAAGCAGAAGAACCTTGCCGTCATGTGCGCCCAGTTCGCCACCATCCTGAACGCGGGCGTGCCCGCCGCGCGCGCCACGTCGCTGGTGGCCGACCAGGTGACCGACAAGTATCTGAAACGCGTGCTGGCCGACGTGGCCGCCGACGTGGCGTCGGGCCACAGCCTGGCCGAGAGTTTCCAAAGCAAGGGCGAGAACCTGCCGCGCGTGTTCATCGAGACGGTGCGCGCCGGCGAGGAGAGCGGGCATCTGCCCGAGAGCTTCCAACGCCTGCACGGGTACTTCGACAAGCGCGCGAAGGTGTCGGCCAAGGTGCAAAGCGCCGTGACCTACCCCATCTTCGTGGCGGTGATCGCCGTGGTGGTGCTGGCCATCATGATGGTGATGGTGATCCCCTCGATGACGGGCATGATCGCATCGCTGGGGGCGGATACGCCGGCCATGACCCAGTTTTTGATCGACGCTTCGAACTTCGTCACCGACAACTTCCTGCTGATCGCGGTGGTGCTGGCGCTGATCGTCGTGGGCGTGAAGCTGTTCGGCACCACGGAGCGCGGCAAGACGACGTTCGCCGTTTTGAAGCTGCGGCTGCCGGTGCTGGGCGCGGTGGGCGTGTGCTCGGGCGCGGCTCAGTTCGCGAACACGATGGCCATGCTGGTGACGGCCGGCCTTCCTGCCACGCGGGCGGTGGCCATCACGTCGCGCGTGATGAGCAACTATGTGCTGTCGCGCGAGGTGGGGCGCTTGGAGGCCGGTTTTGAGGAAGGGCGCACGCTGGGCGAGGGCCTGGAGGCCAGCACGTACCTGCCGCGCACGCTGGTCGAGATGGTCACCGTGGGTGAGCACACCGGCGAGCTGGAGGAGACGCTGGAAACCATGGGCGCGTTCTACGACGACGAGACGCAGCGCGTGACCAACAAGGCGATTTCCATCATGGAGCCCGCCCTGCTTGTTTTGATGGCGTTGTTCGCGGGTTTCATCGTCATCGCGTTGTATTTGCCGATGTTTTCATTGTATGCTGCAATGTAACCGTTCTGACACCGTTTCGTGTCACAGCCGTTACTTTATGCAGAAAAATGTATGGGGATATTTCCGGTGCCCGAATGGCTCGGATAAGGAGAAAGGAACCGATATGAAAGAGATGATCAAGAAGATGCGCGAAGAGCGCGGCGGCTTCACGCTGGCCGAGCTGCTGGTCGTCGTGGCCATCGTGGCCGTGCTGGTGGCCATCGCCGTGCCGCTGTTCTCCAGCTCGCTCACCAGCGCCGAGGAAGCCGTGAAGAAGGCGAACGAGCGCTCGGTGAAGGCCGAAGTGACGACGGGTTACCTCGCCGACGGCTTTGACAAGACCAAGTATAACAACATGTATTATAGCGCTAACGACAAGGGCGACCTGACCGGTCCGGCAAGCGCAGCTTCTGAAGGCGCCAAGTATGTGTACAAGGTGACGATCGATGATTCCACCGATAAAACTAAGCCGACGATCACGGTCACGGACGTGACTGACGGCGAGCCCACTAACTAACGCATGACCATTCCCCTTGGCATCTTCAATCCGGCGCAGGCGGCGTTCCTTCTGGGGGTCGCCGCCGTGCTGGGTGCTTGCCTGGGGAGTTTCGTGAACTGCCTGGCATGGCGGCTGGCCAACGGCGAGAGCGTGTTGGCCGGCCGCAGCCATTGCACGTCGTGCGGCCACGTGCTGGGAGCGTTGGACCTCGTCCCTGTGGCATCGTGGCTCGCGCTTCGCGGCCGCTGCCGCCACTGCGGGCAGCGGGTGAGCCCGCGCTACGTCATCGTGGAAGCGCTCGTGGCCGCGTTGTTCGCTGCCGTCGTCGCGCGCTACGGATTGTCGGTGCAAACGGCCGCCTACCTGGTGCTCGTGTGCATCCTCATGGCTGTGGCGTTGGTGGACCTGGACACGTTCATCATTCCGAACGGGTTTGTGGTGGCGGGCTGCGTGCTGTGGCTGGTGTCCATCTGGTTCATGCCCGCACCGCGCGTGGACGCGTTCTCGGTGGGCAGCCTGTTCTCGGGTTGGGTGCATCCGGGCGGCGCGGTGGCGCTGGACGGCATCGTAGGCGCGGCGGTCGTCGCGGGCGGCGTGCTGGTATTGTCCGTGGCGTTCGACAAGGTGACGAAACGCCGGTCGCTCGGCGGCGGCGACGTCAAACTGCTGTTCATGGTGGGGTTGTTCCTCGGGTTGGCGGGTTCTATGCTGAATCTGCTGATGGCGTGCCTTATGGGGTTGGCGTTCGCGTTTGCTCAGGGGTTTTCCGTACCTTCTTCGCCGGGCGAGGGCGAAGGCGAGGGGGAAAGCGTCCGAACAAGGGCGATTCCGTTCGGGCCGGCCATTGCCGCGGCCACGGCGTTCACGCTGTTGGCGGGGCCGACCATCCTCACGTGGTACGCGGGGTTGTTCTGACAGGATATGCAGCGGGCTGAAAGGAAAACGCGCCGCATGGGCAAAACGTACACGGGTGTCGATATCGGGGACAGCAGCATCAAGCTGGCGGTTTCCGACGGCCAGTCGGTGAGCAAGGTTGCCATCGAGATGCTGCCCGAGGGCCTGGTGGCCGACGGGCGCATCGTCAGCCACGACGCGATGGCCGACTTCATCAAAAGCGTGGTAAGAAGCATCGGCGGCGTTTCGAAGGACGTAGCGTTCGTGGTTCCGAGCTCCGACAGCCTGTTCCGTCGTCTGTCGCTTCCCGCCATGACCGAGAAAGAGCTGCGGCTGAACCTGCCGTACGAGTTCCGCGATTACATATCGCAAGGCAAAGACCGCTACGTGTACGATTATGCGATGTTGGGCATGCGCAACGACGCCGACGGCCAGCCCGAAGGCATGGATCTGCTGGCGGTTGCGGCGCCTAAGCAGGCCATCGCCGACTATACCGAGATGTTCCGTCGCGCAGGCTTGAAGCTGAAGGTGGCGCTGCCCGAACAGGCGGCGTACCAGAACCTCGTGGGAGGCAATCCTCGCGCGCTGGCTAACTGCTGCGTGATAGACTTCTCCCATCATATGACCAAGCTGCATTTCTTCCTCGACGGCGCCTACGACGTGGCCCGCGTCATAGAGATCGGCGGCATCGACATCGATCGCGCCATCGCGAACGAATACGGCGTCGACGAGCACGTTGCCGACCAGTACAAGCGCACCGACTACCAGGGCGCGCAGCGCTCCGAGGCCGCCCGCGCGGTGTACCAGTCCATCGCGATTGAAATCGGGCGCGCGCTGAACTTCTACGGCTTCAACAACCCCGACGCTGTCATCGAGGTGGCGTACTGCTGCGGTGGCGGGCTGCTTCTGGATCCGCTGGTAGAGGCGGTGGCTGCCCATGTCGACTTGCGCGTGTCGTCCATCGTCGACGTGCTGCCGCCGATGAGCGCGCCTTTGGGCGAGGCTCTTCGCTGTCCGGTTGCCATCGGCGCCACCATGAAGGCGGGGCGGTAGCCATGGATTTGAAGCAGGAGGTGTCGCTGAGCGCGCTGAAGCGCGGCAAGGCGCCGGCGTACCCCGTCAAGACGTCCATCAACTTGGTAGACACCCAGCAGCAACGTGGCAATCTGCTGGCGCAGCTGGGTCTGTTCGCCATCGCCCTGGTGCTGATCGGCGTATTCGCGAAGTTCGCCGTGGTGGATCCCTTGGCGGCGAGCGCGGCAAGCAGCAACGAGGTTTCCGCAGCTCAGGCGCGCCTGGACGTGCTGGCGGCCGAGAACGCCGACTACGCAGAGCTGAACGCGCAATACGATCGTTATGTGGTGCCGGGGTTGTCCGAAGAAGAGCAGAACCTGGTCGATCGCGATGTGGTTCTGAACTTGCTGCAGCAGAAGGTGATGGGCGTAGGTCACCTGTCGTCGCTGCGCATGGAGAAGAACACGGCCACGGTTACCTGTTTGGGAGCCGATTTGAACGAGGTGTCCGCCCTGGTGGAAAGTTTGGAAAGCGACCAGCGCGTAGCGCATGTGACGGTATCCACGGCGCAGGGCGAGAACGATAGCTCCACGTCGGCTACGATCCAGATCGTGTTCGCGGGGCCGCTGGACGTCGAAGGCGACGGCGGCTCGAAGGAGAAGGGAGCCGGCGATGGCGCGGCGTAGCGTGTTGAACCGCTCGTTCTCCACCAGCGAGAAGGTGCTCATGCTGGTGCTGGCGGTGCTGCTGGTGGTGGCATGCTACTACTTCCTGGTGGTGAAGAACGTGGCCGACACGATAGCTGCCAATGAAGACCGGCTGGCGGACATCGAGATCAGCATCAACGCGCAGGAGATGCTGGCGGCCGATCGCGCGCGCATGAAGGCCGAGCTGGAGGCGTTGGGCGAAGACGGCACGCTGCCCGTGGTGGCCGTGTACGACAACATCCGCAACGAGTTGAACGAACTGAACGCGCTGATGGGAGGCGCGACCACGTACAACCTCTCGTTCGCGCAGCCCACCGTGGAGGACAAGCTGGTGCGCCGCGAGGTGACCGTGTCGTTCACGGTGCCCGATTACGCGGCTGCGCTGGACGTGGTGCGCAAGCTGGAGAACGGTACGTACCGTTGCGAGATCACCGACTTCTCCGTGATCGGCGACATGTTGGCCGACGGTACCGTGGACAGCGTCGATGCTGTGCTGACTGTCACCTATCTGGAAACCACGAACGGCGCCGCAACCACCGCCGGCCTCGTTGAAAAAGCCAAGTAGAAAAAGCTTAGAGTCGCAGGATCTTCTGTCATCCTGGCGATCTATTCCGCTTGGTAGCTACCGATGACGAAGCGGTTCTTGCCGGCGGCTTTCGCACGGTAGAGAGCTTTGTCGGCTTGGCGATAGGCGCTCTGGTACGAGGCGATTTTACCGTGCAGCTCTACGCCGCCGATGCTGAGCGTCACTTCGTGTTCGGTGCCGTACTGGTCGGTGAACGTCACGCCGCGTTTTACGATGCCGGCGCAAGCGATGGCCAAACGCTCATCGTCGATGCGTCCGTTTACGCAGATGGCGAACTCGTCGCCGCCCAGGCGTCCGATCAGGTCTTGCGGCCTGAACGCGGCCGCCAGCGCCGCGGCCGTCTGTTGCAGCGCTCGATCGCCGGCAAGGTGGCCGTACGTATCGTTCACGCCCTTGAAGTCGTCGGTGTCCACCACCAGCACGGCTCCGGCGTTGCCGTTTGACAGCAGCTCCCCCGCCGTTTCTTGGAACGTCTGCCAGTTCAGCAATCCGGTGAGGCCGTCGTGGTGGGCGCGTTCGGACAAGTCCATCTTCTCGCGCATCTCATCGTCGATGTTAGTGATTTTCCCGATTACCGAGATGGGTTTGCCCGTATCGTCCTCCACGAAATGGGAAGTGATGCGTATCCACTTCCTATCCTTGTCGGGATTCGCTTCCTCGTGGCACAGCACCTCGGTCACGGCGTTCGACGGCGAGGTGAACGCATCCAGCAGCTCGGGGTTCGCACTGTGCTTGATGAGCTGACGTGCGTTCTCGTACGAGACGTAGGAGGATCCGTCGTCCATGCTCGTGGCATCGTCAACGTAGGAGCTGGAAAGAAGCGATTTCGACTTCGAAATGCGCAGGGTGTCCGATTTTATGGAATACTCGAAGAACTGCTCGTTTGCCAGGCGGTACAGCTCTTGAAAGCGCAAATTCTCTTCGCGTACGGCGCGCGCCGCATGCATGCGGGAGCGCAGGTACAGCGCAAGCAGAACGATGATGAGCACCAGGATGGAAATGCAGACAAGTGCAAACTCGAGTACGTGGTCCCTGATGAACAGGTTGATCTGCTCTTCCTGGGGAATCAATGAGTTGTCGTAGACGATGGAGTCGAGCTCGGTGGGGCTAAGATCGCGCAGCGATTTGTTGATGACGACCAATAACTGCGGATCAACTGGCTGCACCAAGCCGAAGCAGACGTCCAAGGTTTTCGTAGAGGTGGGCAGATACAGCAAGTTGTTTAACTCGTCGATGTTGAGGTAGTACGGAGTAGTGTACGATGTCGCGTACGTGTAGTCGGCCTCGCCCTCGTTCACTGCCTGAAAGCATTCCTCAATGGTGCCGTACACCTGCACCGGCGCGTTGTCCGGAGCGGAGTAGGCTTGATCCCACGGCAGTGCGATGGTTTTGCCTTCTAGCTGGTCGGGGTCGATGAACTTGCTGTATACCAGCAACATCGAGGTGGTCATGTAGGGAGCCGACAGCGCGATGCCGTTGTCGATCGAGGTATGTCCGTCGTCGCTCACGCCCGCGATGATGTCTACGTTAAAATCACTCGCGGTCTGTTGAGAATCGAGTTGATACGGGATCTTCACCACTTCGAACGAGAAGCCCGCATGCTTCGAGAGATACTGCAGGATGTCGTTCGTCACGCCTTTGAACTCGCCTGTTTTGGCGTCGAACGACTGGAGTGGCGCCTTCTCCGACGCCACGCCCACGCGCAGCGTTCGGTAATGGCTGACGTACTGCATTTCCTCGTGGGTTAGTTCGAAGTTATTCTCAGAGGTTAGGAAGTACTTTTTGTAGAGGTTGTTCTGGAGTTGGGGGTTGCCCTCGTTGATATGCTCGATAGTGGCGTCGATCTCGTCGATTATCTCGCGATCGCCTTTAGGGGCGGCGAAGAAGAAGGGACGCTCGGCGAACGACGCGATAATATGGAAGCCGTCTTGCGCGTTGACGTCGATATCGAGAAACGCGTCCGCCTCGCCCGCATTGGTCCTGTCCCGCATCTCTTGTGAGGAGGAGCATTCTACGGTGGTTAGTCGTATGTCGTTCTGATCGCAGTAGTACTCGAGCTCCGCGCGGCGTTTCTTCGCGGTGGCGAGGATGGCCACGCGCAGCTCGCTGCGGGTGAACAGATCGGTTTTCGAGACGGCGGCATGTATGTTCGGGGCGAACAGGGCCGTGTGGGCCGAGCCGTAGCTGTTTTCGGGGTATTCGTAGGTTTCGGCAAGGGCGGCGCTGTACGACATGCTTCCCTCGATGTCCACCTCGCCGTTGTCCAGCATCTCTAAAAGCCGCAAAGCGCGTTCGTTTGCATTGTCGCCCTCGGCTTCCACGAACTCGAACGACCAGCCGGTGAACTGGGCGATGCGCATGAGGTAGTCGTAGGTGTAACCTTCATAGGTGCCGTCATCGTTTTTTGTGAGCAGGCCTTCGCTGTCGGTGTAACCCACCTTGACGATGCGTGGCTGGTCGGAAGCGTGAGCTTCTTCGGCGGTGACCGGTATGAGAAGCGCGCAGGCTAAAACCGCCGAGAGCAGCACTCTCGTGCATAAGCGCAAGGCAGTCGTATGTGATCTCTTCTTCGTCGTGCTTCCTTGTTCCGGGTGGAATATCGGGGTTACAGTATAGCCTCTTTTTGTAAACAATTCGCACGGGGGTTCTGCCTGCGCACGACCATTTGCGTGTTCCGCACGGATGTTTCACGTGAAGCATCCGTGCATGGCCGCTCGACAGCAGCCGGGCGCGCAAAAAAGCGCCCCCGAAAGGGAGCGCTTCTGCATTCGAATGGTGGTCGGAGGGGGACTTGAACCCTCGACACGCGGATTTTCAGTCCGCTGCTCTACCAACTGAGCTACCCGACCACGATCAACCGTCCATGGGGACGTGGGACGATATTCTACCATATCCCATAGCCTCAGCAAGAGGAAATTCCCAAAAATCCCCCTCTGCTTACCGGGCCGCCTGCTTGGAAGCCCGGCGCGCATCCATCGGCCGCCTGTACGCACACCTGTCGGCGTACCTGCCGCGCCGTTCTTCTAGCGATAAACGATCTTGCCAACCGTCACGCCCTCGGCGATCATCGCGACGCCGCGCCACAGCACGAACACGGCTACGAGCAGAGAGAACAAGATCGGCGAGACGAACAGCATGATGGCGCACACGATGTTGACGATGCCCGAGAACAGGCCGATCCCCCATGCGGAGAAGCCGATGCTTTTCGATTTCATCGCCGCGAATATCTCGAACAGGCCGAACACGAGGAAGCACAGAGCCACCAGCCACGAGATGGCCGCGCCGCCCACCAGCGGATGCAGCACGAACATCAGGCCGATCAGCACGTCGAGGATCGCGTAGGCCAATGACCATCCCGACACGTTCATCATAGACCTGAAACGCACGTAGAACACGATGCCCAGCACGCCTGAGAGCAAGAAGCCCACGCCCGCGATCATGGCGATGGTGGCCAGCGTAAGGTTCGGCGCGAAGCAGCAGAGCAGGCCGCATGCGAGCAGCAGGATTCCCGCCAGTATCAGGCTCCAGTCCCATTTCTTCTTCAATGTCGCCATGAGCGCTCCTCCTCGTCTTGCCTTTCGGCATGCGTTTCTCTGACGCATTGTATCACCGGCTTGCGAGCGTTCGAGCGTTTGTGCGCGAAGGGCGGCTTGACGGCGCGAATCGCCGATTCGCCATACAAGAGCCTTCGCCATACGAAAAAGCCCCGGTCTACTCAAGCGGTTTGCGATGAACTGCGTGAGGGGACCGGGGCGAGGCGTGGGCCGAGGGTCGTTATGCGGTTTGTTTTCCCGGAGCAGCGTCGACGTCGTCGTCTTCCACGCGTCCGCGGATCTTCTTGACGCTGCGGCCAAGCATGCCGCCGAGCTTCGGAAGGTTTTTCGGTCCGAAGATGATAAGCACCACCACCAGAATAAGTATGAGCTCAGGCATGCCCATTCCGAATATCTTCATCGTGCGCTCCTCCCGGGCTTCCTCGCGTTCGGTGCCGAGCATTATAGCAACTTTAAATTTGTAGTTACTATAATTTTGTAGTAAAACCGACAATTTCGACGAAAAGCGCGGACGGCTCTTATAATGCAGAGCAAACGGCACGGCGAATCGCGGAGGGCGGACGATGGAACAGCGGCAGGCGGACGGCGGGCAGTCGATGGGATTGCGCGAGCGCAAGCGCCGCGCCACGCGGGACGCCATCGAGCGGGCGGCCATCGCCTTGGTGAGCGAGCGTGGCTACGACAACGTCACCGTGGCGCAAATATGCGAGGCTTCTTCCGTGTCCCAAGGCACGTTCTTCAACTACTTCCGCACGAAAGACGCGGCTATCGTGGGCATCGGCGAGTACGACCTCGATGCCGACTCTGTGCGCGCCGCATTCGATCGCCTCATGCCCTGCTCGATGCTGCACGCCACGCTCACCTTGTTCCTCGAGGTGGCGGGATCGTTCGATTGGGAAAGCGACATCGCGGCGCAGCGGATCGCGCTCGTCAGTGAAACGCCCTCGCTCATGCAGCTGTTCTTGGACAACGCGTTCGGCTTCGTCAGCGATTTTCGCAATATCGTGGAGGCGTATTTTGAAGCGAATCCTTCGCTGCGCACATGCTCCGATGTTCTGAGCTCGGCGGAAGAGTCGTACATCGTCGTGTCCGAGGCGCTTGAAGCCGCGAAGTTCGCGCTGTACCGCGTCGCCGACGATCCGGCGTCCGGCCTGCCCAGTGCAGACGAAGTAGAAGCGGTGATCAGGCGCATCGTGGGATAGCGCCCACGGCGGCGGTTCGCTACACTGAATGCGAACCAGTTACGGCGACAGAAGGAGTGCGAATGTCCTGCGAACAGAACAGCCCGGTAGTCGGCATCATCATGGGATCCGAAAGCGACATGCCCGCAATGGAGCCGTGCATGAAGCAGCTCGACGAGTTCGGTGTGCCCTACGAGGTGAAGGTGGCTAGTGCGCACCGCAAGCCGGCCGAGGTGCACGAGTGGGCAAGTTCGGCGCACGAGCGAGGCATCCGCGTGATCGTGGCGGCGGCGGGCAAGGCGGCCCACCTGGGCGGCGTCGTGGCGGCATACACGCCGAACCCCGTGATCACGGTGCCCATGAAGACCAGCGACCTGGGCGGGTTGGACTCGCTGCTGTCCATGGTGCAGATGCCCTCCGGCGTGCCCGTGGCCTGCGTCGCCATCAACGGCGCGAAGAACGCGGCCATCCTGGCCGTGCAAATCCTCGGCACCGGCTGCGACGCCGACCGTCAGAAGATCATCGACTTCAAGCGAGGCATGGCCGACGCGTAGGCGGCGTCCTGCTCGAGCGGTTGCAGCGTGCGGCCGGATGCGACCTGCATCCGGCCGCGCTGTTTCGTTAGAACGCTTGCGTTGCCACGTAGTCGGTGACGCTTGATTCTCGATAGCGCTTTCTTGGCAACGAGCGTTGCGCCCTTCATGCAAGCCGATAGGGGTAGTCCGCTGTTAAACCAGGATTGGCATAGCCCGGGTAGGCCCGTCCCGCGAAAGCTCGCCGGCGGCTCGGAAGCCCTCCTCGGCCATCGGACAGGCGCTCGTCCCGCCTGATCGCCAGCCGCCCGACAGGGGAAGCGGCGCGCGGCAGTGCATGTCGATCCTGGTTTAGCAGCCGATAGGGTAGCGAATGGCAAAAAGACATCGAATTCGGAATCGCCCGCGCGGATCGCAAGGGCAAAAGAAAGCCCCTCTGCGCATAACGCCTGTTCGTGAGCGTGCTCTTCCGAGCGGCTTTGCGTCGGACACGGTCAAGGCGCAAGATTTCTTCCGAATTCGATGCCTTCTTGCCATTTAGAGATGCTGCGAGTTGCGCGGAAGCGCCACGATGTTTCACGTGAAACATTTGTACGTCTTCGCGCGGATGCAGAGGAAGGGCGCCAGCTGCATCCCGCACCGAATGCGCCCGGGCGGGCCGGGCGGTTTGGCGGTGCGTCCTTCGCGCCCCTCGCGGATGCGACCGCGCGAGGGGCGCGCTTGTACGCTATCATGGATGCTCGAGCGAAAAAGCCGGATGTTTCACGTGAAACATTTGTACGTGATGGGGCAGGCGAGGATCATGACGAAGAAACTGCTGATGGGGAACGAGGCGTTCGCGCATGCGGCGTTGGAGGCCGGGGTGCGCGTGGTGGCGGGCTACCCGGGCACGCCGTCGTCCGAGCTGATCGAGACGGTGGCGAAGCTGCATGCCGACGGCGCCGCGCGCGGCATCCACGTGGAGTGGTCGACGAACGAGAAGTCGGCCTTGGAGCTGCTGGCGGGCGCGTCGTACACGGGCGCGCGCTGCCTGTTCACCTGCAAGCAGGTGGGGCTCAACGTTGCCAGCGACGCGCTGATGAGCTTGAACTACGTGGGCGTGAAGGGCGGCATGGTGCTGTTCGTGGCCGACGATCCCGGTCCCATCTCGTCGCAGACCGAGCAGGACACGCGCCGCTTCGCCAGCTTCGCGAAGCTGCCGGTGCTCGATCCCGCCACGCCCGACCAGGGCTTCGACATGATGCAGGCCGCATTCGACCTGTCCGAGCGCTACCATACGCCCGTCATCGTGCGTCCCACCACGCGCATCAACCACGCCTCGACGTTCTTCGACGTCGCGGACGCCACCGACGCGCGCCCGGTGCCCGACGAGGGCTTCGAGCGCAACCCGAAGTGGGTCATCTTCCCGCGCCGCGCCTACCAGGCGCACGGCGAGATCAACGAGCGTTTGGCGGCCATCGCGCACGATTTCGCCGTCGATCCCGCGCTGGCCGCGTTCAACCCGATGGTCGAGGGCGGCGCGCAGTCGACCGAGGATGTACGAACGAATGTTTCACGTGAAACATTCGACGACGGGAGCATGCCGAAGACGGCGACGAGTGCGGGCGCCAAGGCGGTGGGGATCGGCGCGGGCGTGTTGGAGTCCGCATCTGCCGCAGTCGCGCCGCGCCTCGGCATCGTAGCGGGTGGCGTGTCGGCCGCCTATGCGCGCGAGGCGCTGCGCATGGTGGAAGCGCGCGCGGCGGCAGCGGGCGTGGAAATGCCCGCATACCGGTTCTGGCAGGTGGGAACGCCCTACCCGTTCCCGGAGGAGCTGGCCGCGACGTTCGCGGAAGGCCTCGACGAAGTGCTCGTTCTGGAAGAGCTCGACCATGTGCTGGAGGATGCGCTGCTCGTGCACGCGGGTCGCACGCATGCGTCCTACGAAGTGCGCGGCCGCCTGACCGGCGACACGCGCGATCGTGGCGAGAACGACGTGGACGATTGCGCCGCCCGCATCGCGCTCTTCCTCGGTATCCCGCAGGTGCTCGCCCCCGCAGCGGGCGCCCCTGCGTCGCCGACCGCCGCATCGGCCGCTTCCGCGTCCGCGACGTCCTCTATTCCGGTTGCCGAAACTGGAACGAATGTTTCACGTGAAACATTCGCCTACGATGCGCCTGCCGACGCGCCGCTGCCCGTGCGCCCGCCCGTGCTTTGCGCGGGCTGCCCCCATCGCGGCAGCTTCTACGCGGTGAAGCGCGCGCTGGGGAAGACGCCCGCCGTGCTGTGCGGCGACATCGGCTGCTACACGCTGGGCAACGCGATGCCGCTGGACGCCGTGGACACCTGCCTGTGCATGGGCGCGGGCATCACGATGGCGCAGGGCTTCGCCGTGGCCGAGCCGCACAAGAAGACGCTGGCGTTCGTGGGCGACTCCACGTTCTTCGCCAGCGGGCTGCCTGGCCTGGTGAACGCTGTGTACAACGGCCACGACATCACCGTGTGCGTGCTGGACAACGCCACCACGGCCATGACCGGCTCGCAGCCGCATCCCGGCACCGGCGTCACGCTCATGGGGCCGAAGCGCCAACCCATCTCCATCCCGCGCGTGTTGGAGGCCGTCGGCTTCGACTGCATCGTGCATGCGAATCCGCTCGACCTCGATGCTTCGGTGGCGGCCGTGCGCGAGGCGCTCGACCATGAAGGCCCCAGCGCCGTCCTGTTCGAGTCGCCGTGCATCCAGCTGGTGAAGCCGGACGCGCCCGCCGTCGTGGATGCCGAAACGTGCACGGGCTGCAAGAAGTGCATCACCGAGATCGGCTGTCCCGGCATCGGCTTCGACGCCGACGCGCGCGGCCCGCGCAGCAAGCAGCGTGGCCAGGCGTTCGTCGACCCCAGCCTCTGCAACGGTTGCGGCCTATGCGTCCAAGTGTGCCCCTTCGATGCGCTGTCGATGACGGAACCCCAAACAGATGTTTCACGTGAAACATCTTCGGACGCTTCTGGGTCGGAAGGAGGCTGCCATGCGTAACGTGTTGCTTTCGGGCGTAGGCGGACAGGGCACCGTGCTGGCGGCGAAGGTGCTGGCCCAGGCCGCGCAGGACAAGGGTTGGCAAGTGCGCACGGCCGAGACTATCGGCATGGCGCAGCGCGGCGGCAACGTGGTGTCGCACGTGCGCATGGGCGACGCGGGCGAGGAGGTGTTCGCCCCGCTGCTGGCCGAGGGCACGGCCGACCTCGTCATCGCGTTCGAGCCGGCCGAGGCCGCCCGCGTGCTGCCGTTCCTCGCGCCCGACGGGCTGCTGGTCACGGCCACTACAGCCATCCAGCCGGTCACGGCGGCGCTGTCCGACAAGCCCTATCGCGCCGACAACGTGCTGGCGAGCATCGAGCGATCGCTGGCGGGCACCGGCGCGCGCTTCGTCGCGGTGGACGATGTCGCGCTTACCGACGCGGTGGGCAGCCGCAAGGTGTTGAACTCGGTGCTGCTGGCCAGCGCTCTCAAGGAGGGCCGCATCGCGCTCGACCTCGACGACCTGCGACGCGCCCTCGAGGAGTGCGTGAAGCCGCGCTTCGTCGCCCTCAACCTGGCCGCCGTCGACGCGGTGGCTGCGCGATAATCTTCGCGCCCCGCGCCCCGCGCCCCGCGCCCCGCGCCCCGCGCCCCGCGCCCCGCGCGCGGTTAGTTGGGGAAGGCTCCTTGCGCGTTCGGGGTCGCCATCGTCTTTAAGCACCGCCCCCTGATGTATACTGCGGTCATTCAAATTTTGTTTGAATAGTCGGCGGAAGGCGAGGGCGTTATGGGGCGGGCGATGGATCAGGTGTTGCTGCAGGAAGCGGTCGATTTGGCGCGCAAGCTTTGGCACGCGTACATCATCGAGCCTTCGGACGAAAGCGTTCAATTCATCGTGGACACCATGGATCCGCAGAACCTCTCGCTCATCGGCACAGGAAAGCACGAGCTCTATGTCAACCTCGAGGCGTTCTTCGCGGGACTCGAGCGCGATCAGGAAGAAGCTCAGGACATCACCTTCGAGATCCTCGACGAGTACTACGAGCCGCGCGCCATCGGCGAGGACACCTGCATCGTGTTCGGCACGTTGTGGGCGCGTGAGCGACCCGACCGTCCGAAACCGTTGCTCGTGGAAATGGACACGCGTTTCACGCTGGTATTCCGTCGCGAGGGCGACCGGTGGCTGCTGGTGCATCTGCATCATTCCACGCCCAACGTCGATCAACGGCGCGAAGAGTACTATCCGAAAACGGCTACCGAGCAGGCGAACGCCGCTTTGGAGTATTCCAAGGCTATGGAGCGCCGCGCCGAGCTCGATTCTATGACCGAGCTGTTGAACCATGCCGCGTTCGAGAAATATGTGGCAGCGGCGCTTGTCGAAGGCGGCGAGGGCAGCGCTTTCTTCATGATCGACCTCGACAACTTCAAAACGGTGAACGACACGTTGGGCCATCCTGAAGGCGACCGGGTCATCCAAGAGTTCGCCGACGTGCTGTTGCGCGTCTTCCCGCGCGATGCGCTGGTCGGGCGCATGGGAGGCGACGAGTTCGCCGTGTTCTCTACCTGCCCGCTTTCGGTAGAGGAAGCCCAATGCAAAGCGTGCGAGCTTATCGAGGCATGGGGATCGCATTCTGCTTCGCGTGCCGTAGAGCTGGGATGTTCGGTGGGCATCGTGCGCGTTGTGCGAGGCGAGACGTTCTTCGACCTCTACCGCGCCGCCGATTGCGCTCTGTACGCCAGCAAGGACAACGGAAAAGGCTGCTACAGCTGGTGATCGCCGTCGGCGCTGTGTCGCATGATAGCCGGTGCCGAACTGCCCTGCGCGCTGGTTCGTCTTGTTGTTCTGGCCAGAAATCGTAAGGCCGATATCGGAGCATCATCGCCCCAAAAACACGCTTCACGCGTTGAGGCGTGTTTTTGGGGCGATGATGCTTCCCGGGGAACTTGCGGGTTTGCAATCGCACGCCCTTCGCCTAGAATAGACGCATGGAATTCGCGAACGACAACGACATCCTCTTCTTCCCAGCCGTGGTTTCGGCGGGTCGATGGCTTTAGCTTCAAGACTCGCGCCCGCGGGCTTGAAGCATCCTCATATCCGGTAGAAGACCATCGTCCCAGAAGGGGATCATCATGCAGCTTACCAACGACCAGTTCGCCCTCATCAAGCAGCAGTTCGCCACGCTGAAGGAGCGCTCGGCGTTTTACGCCGCCAAGTTCGACGGCATCGATTTGACCGATGTGCAAACCCAGGAGGACTTCGAGAAGCTTCCGTTCTCCGAGAAGGACGATCTGCGCAACGCCTACCCGCTGGGCCTGCAAGCCGTGCCCGACGAGGAGATCGTGCGCATCCACAGCTCCAGCGGCACCACGGGCACGCCGGTCATCATCCCCTACACGCAGCAGGACGTCACCGACTGGGCCGTCCAGTTCGCGCGCTGCTACGAGACGGCGGGCATCACGAACCGCGACCGCATCCACATCACCCCCGGCTACGGCCTGTGGACGGCTGGCATCGGCTTCCAGCTGGGCGCTGAGCGCCTGGGCGCCATGACCATCCCCATGGGGCCGGGCAACACCGAGAAGCAGCTGCGCATGATGCAGGATCTCAAGTCCACCGTGCTGTGCGCCACCAGCTCCTACGCGCTGCTGCTGGCCGAAGAGATCGCCGAGCGCGGCATCCGCGACCGCATCTGCCTGCGCAAGGGCGTCATCGGCAGCGAGCGGTGGGGCGACAAGATGCGCCAGCGCATCGCCGGCGAGCTGGGCGTGGAGATCTACGACATCTACGGCCTCACCGAGGTGTACGGCCCCGGCATCGGCATCTCGTGCGACGAGCATCACGGCATGCACATCTGGGACGATTACGTGTACGTGGAAGTGATCGATCCCGACACCGGTGCGCCCGTGCCCGACGGCGAGGTGGGCGAGCTCGTGCTGACCACGCTGCGCAAGCAGGGCGCCCCGCTCATCCGCTACCGCACGCACGACCTCACGCGCATCATTCCGGGCGACTGCACGTGCGGCTTCGGCCATCGCCACCCGCGCATCGACACGCTGACCGGCCGCACCGACGACATGTTCAAGGTGAAGGGCTGCAACATCTTCCCCGCCCAGGTGGAGGAAGTCATCGCCGCCACCGACGGCACGTCCAGCGAGTACCAGGTGATGATCGAGAACATCAGCGGCAAGGATGTGCTCACCGTGCTGTTCGAAACCCCGCTGCAAGACGAGGCGAAGGCGCGCGCCGAGGAGGAGCTGGCCCTCATCTTCAAGGCGAAGTGCGGCTGCACCCCCGATGCCAAGGGCGTCCCCATGGGCGAGCTGCCCCGCAGCGAGAAGAAAACGAAGCGCATCTTCGACAGCCGGTACTAAGAAAAAGCGCTCAGCCAATGCGATTGACGTTGGCTGAGCGCGTTCAGCGTGGGCGCTCTACTTTACCGCCCTATATCGCTGGTTTCTGCTCGTAGGTTTGCCGGGTATGGTCATTTCGATCAAGCCGGAATCTAACGAGGGCTTCAAGTAGAGATCTCGAAAGTTCTTGCGGTCGGCCAAGCCTATCTTGCCCATGAGCTCAACAAGGCTCATCTCGCTTTCTCCGAGGGCTTCCAATACGGCCTTAACTTGGGGGGTATCTTGAGGGGTATCTTGAGGGGTATCTTGGGGGGCGTCGAGGTTCATGTTCCAAAGAACCACCTTGAAGAACCTGCCGTCATCGACGAATCTCGGCATGAACCGTTCCTCGTAGTTCGGAGCGAGTGCGGTGCGCTCCCGTATGAGCTTGAGGCCGCTCCCTTTGCGCTCCATGAAGCGCATCCTTTGGAACAGGTCGGCTATCACGGGGTTTCTTCGAACGCTCTCGATGGCTCCAAGGTCGGCATCTTCGTGTAGCATTCCGTCTACTTTGCCGCCGGGCGACGTGATTTCCAGACGATCGTCGAAAACGTATACCGTGACTTCAGCGCCTCCTATTTCGTACCGTCGGTGGATCAATGCATTGACGAGCGCCTCTTCGACTGCGCGCATGACGTAGCTCGGCGTCTCGATGCGGTCGTCGTCGGTTTTTGTCCATGCAACGCGGTTGTGCCGATCAACGAAGTCCATAGCCTCGCGCAGCAGCTTTACGAGACAGCCGGAATACTCGTGATCGTCGAGAACCTCGCCGTCGACCTTTGCCTTGTCGAGCCCATTCCAGCGTGTGCAGAATACGCGGTTCTGGCGCAGTATGGGCTGGTCGGCGAGGAGAACTCCTGCATTGGTAAGGAGGCCGTCGGACTTGGCGAGGCCGAATGAAACGAAGTCGGTGTCGGCCAAGCGATCCCCCGTACGTTCGAAGTACGAAGCCCTCAAAGTCTCGAAACTGTAATCGTCTTTGCGAAATGCGGTTTCGATCTCGTCGAAATGGGTATGTGATCCCCGCATGGACAAGCTCCTGAGCTGGACGGAGGAGGCGGGCAGCGATTGGTTTCCGGATCGTACGTATACGATTTGGGAACCGTCGCCCACATAGACGTAGGGGCAGTCGTCGCCTGGCCCTACGCGCAAGAGCACGATACGACAGTCATCCTCCTCCACGGCTTCCAGGCGAAATGGTGGGGTAGGATCGATCCTAGCGTTAATCAGTTCGCTCGCTTTCTCGGCAACATGCTGGGGGTCGTCGAGTCCCACAAGATGGCCTTTGTCGTCTATTCCAAAAGCGAGCATACCGCCGGTTCCATTGGCGAATGCGCAAACTGACTTGAGCCAGCTTTTCGGCTTCGTCTCTTCGAGAGTGACCTTGTAATCGATACTGGTCGTTTCTGCTATGAATTTGCCAAAGATGCCGTCCTTCTGCAATGCTCCTCGCCCTCCTTTTCGAGATGCCGGTACGATTATCGCTGGACGGTATCGAGTGGCAATAAATGTTTTTGCAGTTGGTTGCAAGCCCAAGGCCATTCGATCCGCTCCTGTTCGAGGCGGATGGCGCCGAAGCCTTGATTTGCATCGCCGGCCAGCAGCCTGGCAAGCGCGGCTTGTTCGCTTTCTTTCAGATAGCTAAGCGTTCCCGTGTTTGGTTTTGGCTCCTCTACGCACAGATCGTAGTGCCGATCCAGCGTCGCCTCATCCATCATAACCGAGTTGACATGGTCAAAATAACAACGGAACTGGTTGAGGATGGCGAACCCATTGCTGTCCAGGTCGCCCCAATAGAGAATCGGGGTGGATGCAAACCACGACACTTCTCGGAAATCCTTTACCGCATAACCGCTTCCATGAATGGCGAAAGCTCCTTCTATCGAAGGCATGGCCAGCACGTTTACCAGATTCTCGCATACGATAACGACATCTGGCCGATGCGTGCAACGATCTAACTGCGCAGCCGATACGGAAACTTCCGTCAAACCGCCCAATGCCAGTCGAACGTCGAGCGCGCGCATCCGGAACTGGGTAGATTGCTTGCAAAAACATGGATTGCGTCCGATCATGGCTCGATGAAGCGGATCGACAACAGCGCGGTGGCGCTCCATCCATTTCGTGTCAATGCCCCGGATCGGCAGTTGGCGAATGTAGGGGGTTGCATCGGGGTGTCCGACGAGCCAGTCGAGAACGCCCAGAACTATGGACCAATCGCGCTCCTCAAGCTCGCAACACTTCCCAACGCTCGATTGAACCGCAGCAACCAGCACATCGGCCTGCGCATCCGGGCACATCTCGGACCATCGATTCGACCATCGATCGGCCAACTGCTTCGAGCGTAGGACAAGCGTGTTCCATTGCTCGGAACGGTTCGCGCAACGCGCTATTGCGTCGGGGTCTTCCAAAACGAGCCGAACGGGAACCGTCTGCGGTCCTGCGCTTCCCCACTCGCGTTTTTCCCAAAGAATCGCGTCAGTCCAGGGACACGCACGCCACGACTGCGCCCATGCTCGAGCGGCACCGGGATTGTTCAAGACGCGACGCTCAGTAGGAGGGTGCAAAGAGATGGAGCAGCGCACCGGCTCGCCATCTGCGCACTGTCCGATCTCCTGTCGAAACAGGAGGGCCGCCCAAGAGCGGGAGTCCCTATCGAAGCGCCTCGCTGCCTTTTGACTGGCTTCGGGCACTGATACCATGCAGGGAGGGCTATCGGCCATCGACGACCTCCATCCACCTGTCATCAGCTTCGAATACGACGGAAGACAACCGCGAATGCCTATCGTCGGAGCATGTGACCATAACCATGGCTCCGATATGATCTTCCGCCGTCTGCAGGAGCTTGCCCGGCGTTGCCAGAACCATATGGAAGCCGAATGCCTCGAATATCCCCAAGGCTTCCTCTGCGAAATGCCGATCGGATTTGTCGAAAGCCTCATCGAGGATGATCGTGCCGTACGACGGCACGGGCTGGTCTTCGTCGGAAAGCTGATAGCGCAATGCTGCCGCAAGGCAGAAAAAGACGAGCTTCTGCTTTTGACCGCCCGAAAGGCCTCCGTCGTTGCTGTGGACGTTCACCACGGCACCGTCGCCCGCAACCTCCTTGGCGATGAACTTCATATGGTCGGGCGTATTCAAACACGCCATGCGCCATGTTTGGTCGGATCGGTCGTTCGATCCCAGCCTTTTCATGATGGCTGCCGTCCGCGCGTAACGACGCTCGGCCGCCTCGAGGTCGTCTTCCTCCCATGATCCCCGGGTGATCTCTTTCAGGTCTGCAAGGAATTCGTTCACGCGGAGACTCCGATGCTCCTTCACTTCGATCTGCAAATGGATGCCGGAACTAAATTCTGACAGGAGTAGCGATCGGTTGACCGGCACGAGACGGTCGCGCACCTCGCGAAACGCGTTGCGGATTTCCGACGAGATTGCGGTTATCTGATCTTGGCTGAAGCTGTTCAGCACATCGAGGAATTTGCGCTCGTATTGGGGCAGCCCGCTTGCTCTTATCTGGCGGTAACGGCCGATGTAGGCGTCTCTGTCCTCGAAACTCGCGCTCAAGTCGGCAGCTAGGAGTTTCCAGGTCGACTTGTATTGTTGCAGTACCAACTCGGTTCGCCTTCGCGCATCTTGTTGGGCTCGCGCTGCTTTAGCCACGCGAGCATCCAATATCCTTTGGACATCGTTCGACGTTTGGTATACGAGGGACGTGTCCGAATCGAATCGGTCGTTCGCCGACGAAAACAAATCGATGAACTGGGCCCTCGTTTCGTCGTCCATCGCGATGCCAGAAGGGTTTCGCTTGTTTATGCGTCTCTCGACCTCGGCGATGTCCGAACGCGTGTCCTGTATTCGCTCCTCGTTTGTCTGCTGGTTGACGAGCGCCTTTTGAACGGCCTTGTTCGCCTCGTCAAGACGCCCCTGCGCAGTTGCGCGCCTGGATTCGGCCTCTCTGAACGCATCGCTTTGAGCGAGTTCGTCGTAGAATGCTTGCGCGCGTTCGAGATCGAAAGCTGCCTGCGCGTTGTCGTAATCTTCCCAATGCTTGTCTCGCAGGCTTCTCTCGGTGCGGCATAGGGCTTGGCATTCCTGCTCTTTGGCGGTGATCTCGGCCGTCGCATTGGTTGCGACGGCGAGGCTTTCGGAGCACAGGCGCAATTCCTGTTCCAAGCGCTCGATTTTCCGGTCGTTCGTGCTGCCGAGGACCCAGCGGCTTCGATCGGTTATCTTGCGTCGGTCGTCCTTGACATGGTGTTCCCCGGCTTTCGTTTGGCCTCCCCGCGTGAGTGCGCGATCATGACGCTCCATATCTGCAGGGGAATCGACGCACACGTAGTCGAAGCGATCGCGCAGGAGCTTGTTCGCCCATCGAGAGAGAGACTCGTGGCTCGGCACCTGCACGACGGTAACTTTTCTCACAAGCGACTGCGGGTGGAGCGGCCGGTCTGGGACGGATACGTCGTCGGGCACCGCGTCGTACTCGAATCGTTCTCCGAGGTGAATGCTCTCGAGATACTCGTTGATCGACGCTGCGTGACGCTTTTCCACAAGCATCGTGCGCGCTCGACCGCCCAGGACTCGCTCGATGGCGGGCTGCCACGAGTCCTCTTCAGGCTTCACATCGATAAGTTCCCCCATAAAGGGCAGATCCTCCGTCGAAACTCCCAGGTGCCGGGCAATGCTCAGCCTGATATCGTGCAACCGGGAGGAGATGTTGCTCCTTTGGCCCCTGAGAAAACGGAGCTCCCCGGCGATCTCGGCATGCCGCTTCTTCTGCTCGCTTACTTCTCCGAAACGCGCTATCTTTTCATCTTCGTGGCCGTCCAGCCATGCGCGCGCAGTGTCCGCGCATGCTGCGAGCGTTCGCTTCAAAGCCTCGAATTCCTCTCGCGTGGAGGGCAAGGGGGATTCGATGGCCATCTCGAGATCCTTCTCGAGCGAATCGCGGTTGCCTTCGATATGGAGCAGCTGGCGCTCTCGGTCGGAAACCTGCATGAGAGCGGCTTCGAGCGCTATGCCGCCCTGCTCGTTTAGCACGGCCTCGGCTGCTTCGAGCTTCTGCTTTGCGAAAGCTTGCTCGCTCTCGGCTTCTTTGACCGCTGTGGTCAGTGCGTCGGCATCGTGCAGCTGCCTTTCGAGGCGCCGTTTGAGCAGCGTAATCGAGGTATCGTCGGCAAACGACGCGAGTTTGTCGAGAAGTTGCCGGTTCTGGTCTTCTGTTATCTTCGCCTCAACGTATGCCTCTTCGTGACGCAGGAGCGGTTCCAGGCATTCCGTCTGCCGACGTTGGTCGACCACGCCGTCGTGGGCTTCTTCCAGCTCCTTGAATTGGGCGACCGCCGCAGTGGCCAAGGCGTGCGTACGCGGCGTGTCCAGCATGTACTTGCGGAACAGATCATCGAGCGATCCGATGTTTTTGGCGGCTTGCGTCTTGTGCAGGAGGGTGAGTGTTTTCGGGCTGCTGATGTGCAAAATATTGCATAGGTATCCTTCGAACGCCGCATGGTCTCTCCATGCCCGTCCCGTCTCTTTGTGATCCTTGTTGAATTGAGCCATGTCCGCTTCGTTCAAGCCGTAAGGCTCGAATTCGCTGAGCGCATGGTCTCCGCGGACGACTGCGAAGAATTTCTTCAGTCCTTCGGGGTTGACCGTGTTGGCCTTTTGGAAGAAGATGCCCAGCACGTTGATCGCCTCGTGACGACGCGCTTCCGAAGGGGAGCACTGCTCGATGTCGAAACCGTCCTCGTATCGAAGCATGACGCCGCTCCATACCGCGGCTTTCGGACGAAGATAGGTGTGCACGACCTCGCCCTCTTCGTCGGCGCTGTGCCCGCACGCGCCGCGCACGTAGTTGGAAATCGAACGGCCCTTATCTCGCTGGCCGCCGTTGCTGGCCGCTGCATTTAGGCTCAACTGGGTCGGGGGCGTCAGTACTGCCGCCACAGCATCGAGGACGGTCGACTTGCCAGAACCCGAAGGGCCGGTGATAAGCAGTCCGCGCCTGTCGACGGGAAGGCTCTGAAAACCGTTGAACGTCCCCCAATTCGCCATGTCCACCCGAGCAAGACGCCATTGTCCTGGGTACGGCACGCTTCCAGCGGTGTTAACGGTCGTCGTCATGGGGCTCTCCTTGGTTCGGAACGGCTTGCTGCGCTCGTTTGAGCATGAGCTCGAATTCCTCGCTGACTGCCGCCGCTTCTTCGGTTCCGAATATCAACTTGAGGACCGGAGATATTTCGAAACGGTCTTCGATGTCGCTCTTCAACAGTATGCGAGCTTCCACGAGCCTGTTCCACGATGCTTTCAGCTTGCTTTGGTAGCTCGACTGATCTTGACTTTCCAAGCGTCGATACTGAGCCAATTGCTCGAAAAGCTCGCTTTGCCCGATGAATACTCGGTTGGTGCCGCCCATCTGCAGCTCTTTGCGCAACGTGAGCACCATGATGGTGTCGAGCAGAGTCATCACGTTGCTTCGCGTTGCCTTCAGCACCGTTCTCTCGCCTGTCGAGGCGTTACGCGCGAAAGCGATTCCGGTCTCTGCGTCCACGTAGAGTTCAAGAAGCATGTCGGCAAGGTGCGAGGACAGATCCTGCTGGTTGTTCAAGACGGCCGACCATAGCGGGTCGCTTTCGTCGATGTACGGTCCCTTGATCAGCTGCAGCAACGCGCATCGCGCATCAAAGGGAAGCTTTCCCGTGTCCTGTGGCCACAAGTGCCTCTCGTCAAGAGGCCGATCCTCGTCGCACCTCTCCACGGTGTCAGGCGAAGGATTCCAGAAGTCGTCCATCAGCGCACCTCTTTCACGAACAGGAATGTGTCGACGCGGGCTTGAAGGTGTCTCCCGCTTTTCGACTGCCAGCGAATGATTTCCGATTCATTGGTCCTGATGCCCTGATCGGAGGCGAGCACCATGAGCCCTGCGATGCTTGCGATACCTTGAGTCGCGGGATACTTATCCAGGATCTCGCCGATCGAGGGATGCTTTGAATTGGAGGCGTCGCGCTCCGCGAAGAACGCATTCACGTTGCCGACCAGCTCGTCGTAATCGATTTCAACCTCGCGTACCTGCTCGTACAGCTCGGCCAACGTGAGCCTGCCGTTCTCTTCGAACGCGCTCGCGGGAATGGGCTGTGCGCTTGCGTCGGCAGGGTTGTACAGCTCCAATCGGGAGATGGGCGCGATCATGGTTTTGGTGAGCTCGAGCTCGATCGGAAGAGCGAAGGTGCAGCTATACGATTCCGTGAGCACGCTTGCCATGCCGAGGGTCTGGTCGAGAAATCTTCGCAGCACGCGGTCTTGCTGAAAACTCTGGCTCTGCACAAGCTTCCTCAAACCGCGCGACAACCCTGTTTTGGTCTCGTTCACGTCGCGCGCTTGATCGAGCAGTGTTTGCACGAATCTTCTGAGGAATCGGCGCTCTTCCGCTTCGAGCATGCACGCGAAATCGGTGTCGAGGATGGAGTCGATGTCGTCTTGAAGTTTCTCGAGCGCCTCTGAGTCGCGCAAAAGCGCATAGAAGCCCCCGAACGACTGGCCAGGAGGAGACTGCGTGATATGGTCGATGCCGGCGAACACGCCTTCGAGCGTGTCTTGATAGCCTTCTTCATAGCCGATAAGTTTGATGTACAGGTTTTTCGCGATCTCCTCGAACTCGGCGCTGACGCTGACGAAGTCGCGCGGTATCTCCTGAGCGAGATTGAGGATGTCGCGCGCTTGCTCCAATGCCTGATCGGGATCCATCGTGTCCAAGGTGCCTTGATCGAGTTCCGCAAGCTGGTCTTCTATACGCTGCTTCTCGGCCAGGAGGACTTTGCGGCGCCGGTCGATGTCGCAGTCGGTTGCGAGCGACAATTCCGCTATCTGGTCGAGGATCATGTTCAGCCTCGATTTCGTCGCTGCCCTATGGGGCTTCGCCAACCCTTTGGCGAAGCTGATGGCTGCCAAAGCGCCTGCGGAAAGCTCGTAGGTCTCCTGGCGCGAATCCGCGAGCGGCTTGCGCACAAGGTATCCGTCGCGTCTCCACTGCTCGCAATAGTCCCGCGCCGAGCGCTTTGGCCCTATCTCGGGAACCCGCTCGCGTAGCACTTCGAGATCCGCATCGACAAGGCTGACTAGATCGGCAACGGTTCTTTTGCCGGTCTCTTTCCCCAAATTCTCGTCGAGTATGGAGAGGATGATAGGCGCGTTTTGTGCATGAAGAAGCTTCCAGGCAACGTTGTCCTGCTGTAGAGATATGAAAGCAAGCGTGCTGGATACGACTGCCATGCAACCTGCCTAACGTCGATGCCGGTTTTGAAATGCTCGTAAATGCGATCTTTCGACGCATACTCAGTATATGGCAAATAAAAATCCGAGTTGGGGCCTTTCTGGGACAGGGAAAAAATAGTAGTGTGATATAGAGGGCGTTATTATGAAACCAACTATTATTCGACTTTTCTCACCATGACAGTCGAAGCATCGCCTTCCTTTTCCATGTTCACTGATGTCTGTGCGACCCATTTCAGAATTCTCTTTTGAGTTCTGTCTTTTCGTGAACCCGTGAGATACGTGTGAAAATGGGCTCGGCGAATATGAGGAGTTATCGCACGGCCGCTGCCTGCGTTTTTGTTCGCGTGTCGATGCGCCTCGATAGAGGGCCCGATTTTTCCCCCAACGAGAAACGTTCGCGGCTCGTCCAGTGGCTCTTGATCGTTGTTGAAAGTGGAACTGCGATCAAGATCGTTCGTGTCCTTTCTCCGTGCGATTTCCTTCTCTACTATATCCGGCTCTTTTGAAGCGATATAGAGAAGCAGGCTAAGAATCGTATGAAGATCCTCGTCGACGAACACTTTGATCATCTTGCTCTTGCCGCCATTCGCTTGCAGATATGTTTCAACTACATATGCGGATAAATCTTTTATCGTCGAAAATCTTAAGGGGATAACGACGGGGATCGTGTAGCCGTTGCTTCCGATTATCGTAATTATGAAATGTTTTTCTACTCGGTGAGGTTGGTCTGATCGAGGCATCCACGCGTAATCCAGGAAAAACCCAACCGCATGTTTGAGCTTGCCGTCTGCATTCGAGAGCCGGAAGCCAAGATGTTCGGCAGATATAAAGAAGCAGGAGAACGGGAGGTGTTCAAGATGCTCCGAAAGATCAACGTCTGGATCGATGTCGGAACGCTGAAGTTCTTCAACGAGTGAAGAGTTGAACTCGAGTACCACGGGGGATCTCTTCCAATCGCAGCAAAGATTTGCTAAATCTATTGGAGGTATGCAGTCCCATGCTCCTCCTGGGCGTTGCAGGGTTTTGCTCGAAAGCAAAATGCGCTGGATCGCGCGTTCTTGTATTGCCAGGAACTGGACCTTGTTGATATCGTCGATATCCTGGTCGCATATCGCGAACATGTCGTTCTTGCCCATGCGCCATAAAGGCTTGGATAGCGTGGTGGCTATCTCGTCAAAAAACCCCGGCCATTTTTTACTAATATATGATTCGATATTTGAAACGGATGCGCGTGCCGTTTCAACAGAATTTCGGATGGTCATTAGAAACCCTTTCGTTTCGTTCCCGCGGTGTCAAGGTGCGCACCGCAGTGCCCGATCACAATTCGTTCGGTTTTCTCGTCTATTGCAAAGTGGACGCGCAGGGTCTCTCCTCTTTTCCCGCTCCTTCCTTTTACGTGCGGGGTGATGTCGATAATGCGTCCTTCGTATGTCCGTCGGCGGGCGCGTACATAGGCAGGGACGTCGTTGGTCGCTTTAGACTCTCTTAGCGAAAGGTCGTACCCCGTCATTCTCTTGTATGTGTCGGTGATCGACCCATCTTTTTCAGGATTATCCGAAAAGCAGAGGGGGTGTAGAACTGTTGCAAGGCCCAATAGGATCTGCCAGGTTTCATTTGCGCTTCCCGAAGCATGTGCCTGGGCGGATCGCACAGCTTCCGGAAGAGCGATGATTTTTTTCGGGAAGGCTTCGGTGGCAAGTTGAAGTGCATCTGCAACAGAAGAAGGAAGGCTCACCATTTTTTCCAAGGGATATGCATCGTTTGAGGTGGGTTCCTTCCGTTGGAGCTGCTCTGTCAAAGATTTCACGCGCCACTGCAATTGCTCGCTTTCATGAGCGATATCCCAAACACTATCAAGCTCTTGTTTAAGGGACGCAATTTTCTTCTCTTTGGAATCAATGTCTTTTTCTAGCAACGACGTGTATTCGCTCATATCGTCGATTTCTTGGTCCTTTTGCTCGATCGTCACCATAGACTCATCGAGGAGTTGGCTCATCTGAGCGATTTCTTCGATGCTCGCATTCTTCTCGCGTTGAGTGCGGGCAAGTTCATCTAATGCCTTGCTGTATTGAGCTTGCAGCTTGCTTCGCTCGGCGTTTCGCTCTTCTTTCCCTTGCCCTTCCCTGTATCTGCTTGCGAGCTCGTCACGCCTTGCTTTGTCGATTGCGTTCTGAATATCTTGACAGCACGCGACGACTTTGTCTGACTGGGAAAATGCGCGAACGGAACCAGCGATGACATCGCTGGCGACACTCTCGCATATAGATCCCGAAAACCGAGAGATCCATTCGGATGAAAAGCGATAATGCCGCTTTGCATCACGAGGGTCGTCCATATTGAGACCTGGGAAATATACCTGAATGGAATGACGAAGCGGTCGGTAGGCGTAATTCCGTGAACCGCGGTCGAAAAAGGTTCCTTCAAGAACCTTGTCTAGTTCTTTGTTGCTCTTGTCCAAAGCGACTACGAAGGCGATGCCCGTCAGTTTTCTGGCAAGTTCATCAGGATTGACGGGGTACGCGCCGTCGTCGTCTGATGTGACGGCCACAAGCGGCACGTTTCTGATTGGCTTTGTGAGATCGTTGTAAAACTGATTGAAAGTATAAGGTTGTCCGTAAAAGCACTTGTCAATGAAGAGGGCGTTTCCGTCAAGGGGATCCTCGCCCGATATGCACGCTATCTCCTCGGTGTCGAGCAGTTTTCTGATGCAAATAGGAACATTGCGCGGAGGGGTTTTACATCGGATCGCATATAGGTTGGATCGATGCTGTAAGACACCTGCACGGTTACGCTGTATACGCCTACGCTCGATTCTGTTATCCCGACGCAGGTGTGCCAGGTGCGCCACCAGCTTTCCGAGTCTTGCTCGCTGTAGTCCATAGCCCAGTGCTTTGGTATGCGATCCCCTTCCATGATTCTTGTTGTCAACGAGGAAGAAGGAGCGTCGATATCCATCGTCCCCTGTGCGAAGCTTTTCGAGAGGCGGACGGATCTTAGCGGCATGAAATCGTCGGAAGGATTTGAGACCCACGGCTCTAATGACTTCTGTATTTCTCCAAGAATGACACTGCTCGATATTTTTGTTGATGTTGTGCCTTTGCGGGATCCCCATGTTTCGAGCGAGCTAGCCATTGCACCACGAAGTGTCAATGCTGAATAGGCGCTCAATCTCATACCCTGATTCCACTTCAAAGCGGTGGAGATATCGAAGTCTATCTGTCTGGCTGGAGACGGTGTACGGTTGCCTCTCTGCCGTCGTTCTTTCTCGACTATCCAGTTTTGAAAGACATCTACGATGACGGGCCAAATTTCAAATTTGGCGTTGTCCGGATAGGCTTCAAATGTTGTCGCGTAGAACAAGGTTGTGTTATTGCGTCGCGTTATCATAAGGGAGCCTTCCGATCTGCCTGAGGCCTATCTTGAGCGATGTATCGTAGAACTGTTAATCGCGTTTTAATAAGAATATTACGCTATAAATCATATTTGAACCATAACATCGCATGCTCGCTTTCTTTGCTTTGCGTGGCGGTGGGTATGGTCCGGAGAAGCGTAAAAACAAAGCAATCCCTTGTGAATTAGAGTCCATGTGGTTCGTATTGCGATGGGTCTCGCGCGAACGCGAGGCGCGAGGACGAACCTCCCACCTCGACGCTTCCTACGCCCGGTCTTCTTTTCCGTCACATCCCATGCTCCACTATGGTAGAGTATGCGCATGCATTCCGCGAAGGGACATACCGCCGTCGAACAGCGCTGGCAGCTTCAGCTCGCCGTCGCGGCTGTGTGCCGCTCCCTCGCTCCGCGTCCCGCGGACTCGCTTGCAACGGTATTCGCTGCGCAGCCGGCTTCGCCCCACGCGTCCGACGCCGCCGTGACGACCAGCGCAATCGACGCGGTCGGTGCTGTCGCCCATCGTGCGGCCGACGCCTCTGACGCGCCCCTGGCCGGTCGAACCGCCTACCGTGCCGTTTCCTATTATTCCTATCGATACCTCTAGCACATGGGTTTGCCCGTGGTGCTTCGTCGGCGTCGTGCCGACGGGCGTTGCGTTCCGGCAAAGTCATGTGCGCCACCGCGCGGGCCCTTCCTGACGCGATGTTCCACGTGAAACAATTCATCGCATTGCAGTGCGACAAAGGAACAAATGTTTCACGTGAAACATCCGGTCGCGGAACACGAAGCAAAACGGGGCTCGCTTTCTTGGGGAAGAGCGCCCGCCGACGGGCGGCGCGCATGAATCGATAGGAAGACTCATGATCGAAAAGATATGCATGGTGCTCATTTTCGTCGGCGTGGCGGTGGGCGTCGGCATCTACTGCCGACGACACACCGGAAGCGTCGACGGGTTCATCCTGGGCGGCCGCAACGTGGGGCCGTGGTTGAGCGCGTTCGCGTTCGGCACCAGCTACTTCTCCGCCGTCATCTTCGTGGGCTACGCCGGCCAGTTCGGCTGGAAGTACGGCGTGGCCGCCACGTGGATCGGCATCGGCAACGCCATCCTGGGAAGCTTGCTGGCCTGGTGGGTGCTGGGCCCGCGCACGCGCGAGATGACGCACCGCCTGGGCGCGTCCACGATGCCCGAGTTCTTCGGCGCGCGGTTCCAGTCGAAGGGTTTGCGCATCGCGGCCGCGGCCATCATCTTCGTGTTCCTCATCCCGTACACGGCCAGCGTGTACAACGGCTTGTCGCGCCTGTTCGGCATGGCGTTCGGCCTGCCCTACGAGGTGTGCGTCATCGGCATGGCGGTCATCACCTGCGTCTATGTGGTGCTGGGCGGCTACATGGCCACGGTGATGAACGACTTCATCCAGGGCATCGTCATGCTGCTGGGCATCGTTGCCGTCATCGTGGCGGTGCTGGTGAACAACGGGGGCTTCACCGAGGCCCTCACCACGCTGTCGCTCATTCCCGCTGAGGGCAGCGAGATGGCCGGGCCGTTCGTCAGCTTCTTCGGGCCGAACCTGCCCGATCTCATCGGGGTCATCGTGCTGACCAGCTTGGGCACGTGGGGTCTGCCGCAGATGGTGCAGAAGTTCTACGCCATCAAAAGCGGTCCAGCCATCAAGCAGGGCGCCATCATCTCCACCGTGTTCGCCATGGTGGTGGCCGGCGGCAGCTACTTCCTGGGAGGGTTCGGCCGCCTGTACGGCGATCAGGTGGAGATGACCGCCGCAGGCACGCCGGTGTACGACTCTATCATGCCCACCATGCTGTCCACGCTGCCCGACCTGCTCATCGGCATCGTGATCGTGCTGGTGCTGAGCGCGTCCATGTCCACACTGTCATCGCTGGTGCTGACGTCGTCGTCCACGCTGACGCTCGATCTGCTGAAAGACAACGTGGTGAAGAACATGAGCGAGAAGAAGCAGTTGGGCTACATGCGCGTGCTGATCGTGGTGTTCATCGTGATCTCGGCGGTGATCGCGCTGGTGCAGTACAACTCGTCCATCACGTTCATCGCACAGCTGATGAGCATCTCGTGGGGCGCGCTGGCCGGTTCGTTCTTGGGGCCCTTCTTCTGGGGGCTCTACTCGCGTCGCGTGTCGCGTCCGGCTGTGTGGGCCAGCTTCATCGTGGGCGTGGGTCTGACCACGGGCAACATGGTCGCCGGGTTCGTGGGCGCGGCGTTCATCGCGTCGCCCATCAACTGCGGCGCCATCGCGATGGTGCTGTCGCTGATCATCGTGCCGGTGGTCAGCTTGTTCACGAAGCGCGTTGAGTTCGAGGTCGACCCGCCGCACGTCGAGGGAGCCATCGACCGCGAATACGAGCAGGAGCTGGAAGCGGAGTAGTTCTGAGCCGAAGCTTCGAAACCTCTGTCGTCTCAAAGTCTGCGGGACGGCAGAGGGTGCTTCGCTCCAAGAACACGCTTCAGCGAACGAGACGTGTTCTTGGAGCGAAGCTTGCATCTCGGAAGCCGTTTGCCGCCTATGTCTCGCATGAAGCACCGGCTTGCTACGCGAGCGTATCGCGCGAAGCGCTGGTCGCGACCGCCTGTTTGGCGCATTGCGCTCGAAGAGGCTCCTTGTCAAGGGTCGCGCTGTTCCGTCTGACGGTCTTCCGTGCAGCCCGTCGCGTCCCGGATGGCGAAAACCCATCGAATTCGGAAGCTATCGCGCGCGTCGCGCTTGTTCGGCGCGAGGTTCCGCGTAAGGTATCCTCTGCCACCAGGCATTATGCGGGAGGGGTTTCCTCAGCGCGGCTACGCCGCGGACGAAATTTCCGAATTCGATGGGTTTTCGCCATCCGGGGGAGCCTTCGACTGCGCGGATAACTCGGTGCGCAACGCTGCCGAGGGCGATGCGTCGAACCGGCCGGTTAGCCCGGGTGTTTCATGTGAAACACCCGTTCGTCTTGGGGGGGGGTGGCACCGCGCGCCGTCTACGGCTCGCATCAGCGCGCCGCGCGATGGCTTGTGTGCTGTTGGGGGGGGGTTAGGGAGGATTCTCGTTTGACTCGCGACTCGGAACTTCCAGCCCCTGAGTACTCTGCGCTCGTTCCGTCCCTGCGTTCTCGCGCCCCGCGGGAGCGAAGGGGGCGGCGGCTCGCGTTCCGCGGTATACTGTCAGCCAGTATCGGCTCTCGTGAAAGCGCGCGCATGATCTTCCAGCTTGCTCTCATATACTTTCCCGCGTTGGTGTTCGGGTTTCTGTTCGTCAAAAACTACCGCAAGGAGCCGCGGCAGTTTCGCAACGCGCTGTACTTCCTGCTGCTGTGCCTGTTCGCGCTGTACGGGCTGTCCATCCAGTTCGAGCTGCCGTGGCTGGTGCTCATCGGCCTGGCGGCCATCCCGTTCGGCACGGTGGCGCTGGTGGTGTTCCTGCTGGCGAACACGTTCGTGGTGGTGAAGCGCGAAGGCCTGTCGCTGTCGCATCTGCTGCCGGGCCTGCTGGCGCTTTGCATCGTCATGGCGTGCGTGGGAGGTCCGGTGCTGCTGTTCGTCCAGGCGCCGCCCATCGTGCTGGCGTTGGCGCTGCTGGTGTTGATGGAGGGCTCGTACGTGGCGTTCACGTTCGCGGCCCTGCTGCTGTATTCGTGGTTGTACCGCCGTCTGCCCAAGCGCCGCGATTACGATTACATCGTCGTGCACGGCGCCGGCCTGTCGGGCACGAAGCCCACGCCCCTGCTGGCCGCGCGCCTGGACAAGGCCGTCGAGCTATGGGAGGCCGACCACCGCCGCGCCGTCATCATCGCGTCGGGCGGCCAGGGCGCCGACGAGGAGGTGTCGGAAGCCGAGGCCATGCGCACGTACCTCGTCGAGGAGCGCGGCGTGCCCGCCGATGCCGTCATCGAGGAGAACCGATCCACCACCACGATGGAGAACCTGCGCAACTCCAAAGCCATCATGGACGCGCGGTCGGGCGCGGGCGCGTACCGCGCCGCAGTGGTGACCAGCGATTACCACGTGTTCCGCACGGCCGAGTACGCGCACAAGATCGGGCTGGCCGCCGACGGGGTGGGCAGCAGGACCGCGCGCTACTTCTGGCCCACCGCGTTCATCCGCGAATACGTGGCCGTCAGCAACGCCCACCGCTGGCCGTTCGTGGTTATCTTCGTGTTCTGGCTCCCTTTCGCCGCCATCGCGCTGTTCCAGCTGTAGAACGCTTTGCGCCCGCGCCCGACGTCGCACGGCCTAACGCGTCGCGCTCGCACTTGCGTCCGACGTCGCGCGGCTCGCGTTCGCGCTTGCGCCCGCGTCCGACACGCGTGGCTCCTCGCGTTCGCGCTTGCTCCCGCGCCCGGCGTCGCACGGCCCCTCGCGTTCGTGCTCGCGTGCTTCGTCGATCGAAAACATCGGCGTTTTCGCCCCCTCGGGCGCGCTTGTCCTTGTATACTTAGGAAACTGGTGCCGAGCGGCGGCGATTCGGCCTGCGTCCTCAAGCATCGCGTCGGGAGAAGCGCGGCGAGGGTGAAGGCGGAACCACGTGCATGCCGTTCGGCGAATAGCACGACGAAGGGGATCATATGGAAGGATTCGACCTCATCAGCACGGGGGTATGGTCAATCATACCGCCGATTCTTGCGCTGGGTTTGGCGCTGATCACGAAGGAGGTGTATTCCTCGCTGGCCATCGGCGTGTTCGTGGGCATGGTGATCTACCAGTTCTCGCTCAACGGCGTGGGCGTCGAGCCGCTGGTGGACTCGTTCACCATGGTGCCGCAGATGATGGCCGAGCAGATAGCCGGCAACGGGGCGCTGCTGCTGTTCCTTGCGTTATTGGGCGCGCTCGTGGTGGTCATCGCGGCCGCCGGCGGATCGCGCGCGTACGCCGAGTGGGTGTCTACGCACATCAAGAACGCGAAGATGGCGCAGATTCTCACTGCGGTGCTGGGCATCATCATCTTCGTGGACGACTACTTCAACTGCCTCACGGTGGGCGCGGTCATGCGCCCCGTCACCGATCGATTTAACATCAGCCACGAGAAGCTGGCATGGATCATCGACTCCACCGCGGCGCCTATCTGCATCATCGCGCCGGTGTCTTCGTGGGCCGTGGCCGTAGGCGGCTACCTGGGCGAAGGCGGTTTCACCACGTTCGTCCAGTCCATCCCGTACAACTTCTATGCGCTGCTCACCATCGTGTTCGTCTTCTTCATGTGCGCTACCAAGAAGGACTTCGGCCCCATGCGCGTTGCCGAGGCCGAGGTGCAGAAGCCGGCCGACCAGCAGCATCGCATTCCGTCGAAGGACAGCGCTCTCGAGTCGATGTCGACGGTGGGCATTTCCGATCCGAACGCGGCCGACGCGCTGCCGGCGAAGCTGGATACCATCGTAGCCGAGGAAGACGAGCTGGACGAGGCTGCGAAGGTGGCCGTCGAAGAGTTCAAGGGCATGGCCATCTCGGACAAGGGACGCGTGTTCGACCTGATCATTCCCATCATCGTGCTCATCATCTTCTCGATTCTGGGCATGCTGTACGCGGGCGGCTTCTTCCAGGGCGTCGACTTCGCCACGGCTGTGGGCGAGAATCCGGTGTTCGGCCTGTGCATCGGCGTGTGCGTGGCGCTGGTGGTGACGGCGGCCATGTTCCTGCCGCGCAAGCTGATGACGCTGTCGGGGTACATGGACGGCGTGGCCGAGGGCGTGCGCTCCATGGTGGGCGCCATCATGATCCTCGTGCTGGCATGGAGCCTAGGCGGCACGTGCCGCTACCTGCTGGGTACGGGCGAGTTCGTCAGCGGCTTCCTGAACAGCATCGGCGTGGGGCTGGCTCTGCTGCCGGTGGTCATCTTCGTGGTGGCGGCGTTCATCGGCTTCGCCATGGGCACGTCATGGGGAACCATCGCGCTGATCCTGCCCATCGTGATCGGCGTGTTTCCGGCGCAAGATCCGCTGTTCCTCGTGGCCATCGGCGCCACGCTGGGCGGTGCGGTGTACGGCGACCATGTGTCGCCTATTTCGGATACCACTATCCTGTCGTCGGCGGGCGCGCAATGCAACCACCTGCGCCACGTGGCCACGCAGCTGCCGTACGCTTCGGTGGTGGCGGCCGTGTGTCTGGTGGGCTACATCATCGCCGGCTTCACGGGCAACCCGTGGATCGCGCTCGTCGTGGGCGCCGTGCTGATGATCGCGGCTGTGCTGGTGCTGAACCGCTCGAAGTACGGGGCGGTGAAGGCGTAAGCGCGAACGCGGGCAAGCGAGCAAGCGAAGCGCAGCGA
>OLOJ01000033.1_pt1 | contig 131419 bp, 128 predicted proteins | sample 1672251 | NCBI WGS metagenome assembly OLOJ01 (sample SAMEA3136664, study PRJEB25190) | human gut metagenome | biome: human gut; feature: human-associated habitat; material: faeces | place: Austria | collected 2013 | reverse complement strand
TGGAAAATATGGATCTTTATAACAGGCTTACTCCGGCTGTTTTAGCATATGAAGGAATTGCTTTTCAATATATGGCACCATCCGTGTTTGAAAATAGTCAGTTTGAGTATGTACAAAATCATTTGAGAATATTATCAGCTTTTTACGGTGTTTTAAAACCTATGGACGGAGTAACGCCATATCGCTTGGAAATGCAGGCAAAGGTCGAAATAGGAGATGCAAAAAATCTGTATGAGTACTGGAATGATATGCTGTATCGTTCAGTAATTGATGAAAGCAGAATTATAATTAATCTTGCATCAAAGGAATATTCTAAATGTATAGAAAAGTATCTTACACCGAAGGATAAATATATTACAATTTCATTCTGCGAACAAGCTGGAAATAAACTGGTAACAAAAGGTACTTATGCTAAGATGGCTCGTGGTGAGATGGTTCGATTCATGGCGGAAAATGATATTGAAAATCCTGATGATATAAAAAAGTTTGACAGGCTTGGTTATATATTCAGGTCTGATTTATCATCAGATAGTAAATATGTTTTTGAACGCAAAATAGCATAATTATTTTAAGTTATCAAGAGAATATGATTTGAAAATAATAACTATTACTAATTTTATATTATAAGATAACCTGTAATAAAAAAGAGGACATATGGATTTATACATATCCATATATCCTCTTTTTTATTGATATTAATCTACAAGCTTGTCAAGCTCCTTGATATACTCAGTTTCGCTTGAGGTTTTATGAGTAGACTGTTTTGCATATAATCCGACAGAAGTCTGTGATTTCTTAATTGCCTGCATGGTTCCAGCACCGGCAACACAACCTCCGGGACATGCCATACCTTCAAGTAGATATCCGGGATACTTGCCTAGAGTTGCAAGTTTAAGGAGCTGACGGCATTCCTTTAAACCTTCTGCATTTGCTACCTTTATCTCCTGATCCGGATGATCACGTTTTATAACATTAACAACAGCCTGTGCCACACCTCCTGCGACTGCAAAGTTTCTTCCGTCTGTTGAAGCATCGCTGACACCTGCAGGATCTTCCTCGATGTTTTCAAGGTCCACATGCTTTGCAGAAAAAATACCGGTCATCTCTTCAAATGTGAGGACAAAATCCACTTCACTTCGTACACTGCGTCGCATAGCTTCAAGTTTTTTGGCAGCACATGGTCCGATAAATACCACGCGCGCATCTGGATTATGCTGCTTTATAAGACGTGCAGTGAGTGTCATAGGTGTAAGTGCCATTGAGATACATTTTGCATGCTCAGGGAAGAGTTTTTTAGCCATGACAGACCATGCCGGACAGCATGAGGTTGCCATGAAAGGAAGTTCATCCGGTACCTCTTTTAGGAAGTCCTCGGCCTCCTGCTTGGCACAGAGGTCTGCACCTATAGCTACTTCAAATACATCTGCAAAACCAAGAGCCTTCATGGCTGCACGTAGCTTTCCGGGAGTAACTTTTGGACCAAACTGTCCAACAAATGCAGGAGCAACTGCAGCATAGACCTTTTCACCGGACTGTATAGCTCTGATAGTCTGGAAAATCTGGGATTTATCAGCAATCGCACCAAAAGGACAGTTTACAAGGCATTGTCCGCACGAAACACACTTGTCATAATCGATATTTGCTTTGCCGTTTTCGTCAGAAGAAATGGCATCCATGCCACAGGCCTTTGCACATGGACGTTCCTGAACAATAATTGCATTATATGAACATACGCTTGCACAGCGTCCACACTTTATGCATTTTTCCTGGTCAATTACAGATTTTCCGGTTGTGCGATCCAGCGATACAGCATCTTTTGGACATACCTCCATGCATGGATGAGCCAGACATCCCTGACAGCCGTCTGTAACATGTACTCTTTTTTCAGGGCATGCATTACATGCAAATTTTATAACATTGATAAGAGGCGGCGTATAGTAGGTTTCATCTTTGTCGGCAGCCTCGATTCCATCTGATATAGGTGAATGCTCTGCAGCACTACGGTAAGGCAGACCCATTGCCAGACGAAGTCTCTCTCCGACTATAGCACGCTCCAAAAATACATCGTTCCTGAAATTTCCTTTTTCGCCAGGAATAATCTTGTATGGAAGAGCTTCCATACGATCTTTTACAGGCCATTCGGTATGATATGCCATACGCGCAACCTCTGTAAAGATTTTATGTCTGATTTCCTGAATTCGGGTTTCGACACCTCTCATTATTGATTCCTCCTTATAAAATAAAATCTCAATTTTCCTTATTGTATCAGATAAAATAAGCATTCTCAATAAATAGGCTGTACTTTTTATGATACATAAATACTAGATAATTAATGAATTTTAAACATGATTTTTTGCGTTTCTTTGAAAATAAAGGATAATATAAAATTTTTAAAATAGGAATGATTACTGTTTTCATATTGACTAAAGTACTATAATACTATATAATAATTATTGTCAATTAATTCTAATTAATAAGAATAAAAAGTTATAGAAGCAATTTAGATTTTATTTTTTACACATGGAAGGAGAAAAAGATGGAAGTAAAATATTATGTATGCAATCACTGTGGAAACATTATTGAAATGGTAAAGGATAAGGGCGTGCCGGTAGCAGATTTTTGTCTTTGCGATGGTGAGCAGGTAGAAGAAGTATATGCATATTGCAATCTGCATGGATTATGGAAATGCTAAGTATAGATATTGTTGGACTTACAGGAGCCTGTTCCTATGCTTTGGACTGCATAGAAGCAGAGTTGGTAAATATCAAAAACAAACATGGAAAAAGAGTGGCTTATATAAGTATACGCATGGCTGAATATTGGAAAATTCAAGGTGATGAATTACAAGATTTAGCCATGTGTGCTTTACTGCATGATAATGCTTTGACACAATATATTTCTGAGGAGCTTAAAAAGGATTCTGTTATTGACCTAAAAAAAGATTTATCTGAGGAAAAAACGAATCTCCATTGTATATATGGTGAAAAGAATATTACTAAACTTCCTTTTAAAACAGATGTTTCAAATGTGATTTTGTATCATCATGAACATGCCGATGGAACTGGCCCTTTTCAAAAAAAGTGGAATGAAATTCCATTGTTCGCAAGGATTATTCATCTTGCAGATATCATTGATATTATAAGAAATAGTATTGATTCTGATGATAATAGCTGGGATTTTATGTGTCAATATCTTTCAAAAAATAAGGATAGTCTATTTGATTCGGAATGTGTTAATGCTTTTCTTCATGTATTCACAAAAGAATCGTTTATGTGTTTAAGTGATGATTCTTTTGAAACTAAGCTATGGGAAGCTATCCCAAGAGAAAAGCTGGTTTTTGATTGGGAAATGTGTAAAGATGTTGCAGATTTCTTTGCAAAGATTGTAGATTATAAATCTTCTTTTACAAGCAGACATTCTATAGGAGTAGCTGAAAAAGCATCCATGCTTGCCCAATATATGGGATATGATTCAATCACTGTACAGAAAATGTATTTAGCTGGTGCTCTGCATGATATAGGAAAAATGGCGGTAGGCAATGAAATTCTGGAAAAACCGGATAAGCTTACGGATGATGAATTTTCTAAAATGAAAAATCATGCTGGTTATACATACCTAATATTATCAGAGGTTAATGATTTTGAAGAAATACGAGACTGGGCAGCTTTCCATCATGAAAAATTAAATGGAAAGGGGTATCCTTTTGGAAAAACTGCTGCTGAATTAAATGAACCGGAACGTATGATGGCATGTGTTGATATTTATCAGGCTCTTACGGAAGATAGACCTTATAAAAAAGGATTATCTCATGAAAAAACATGTGATATCCTTGATGACATGGCACAGAAAGATTTTATTGATTCGGATATTTCAAAGATAATTAGAGAATGTTTTGGAAGAAACCGATGATATATAAGATAATAGTGTTTTCCATTGTATACTTGTATTACGTGGATTTCAAAAGAAGAATAAGAATGAAAGTAGGATTAATTTATGTATGAAATGAAACCAGAATATTATATCGGCATAGATATGATAGACGAAGAGCATAAGCAGTTGTTTAAATATGCAGATGATGCATATGAACTGCTTCATGACGAGAATACACCGGATAAATATGATAGAATTGACATGATACTTGAAGACCTTCGTGATTATACAGCGAAACATTTTAATGATGAAGAGCAGTATATGGAGTCTATTAATTATAAAAAATTATTTACTCAAAAAATTCAGCATCAGGAATTTATACACAAACTTGATGAATTTATTGAACATCACAATGATGAAATAAAAGATCAGGATGAACAGATTATGGGTATTTTAAAGTATCTCACAGAGTGGTTAGTTAATCACATCCTATATGTTGATGGTCAAATTGCAGAATTTGTATCAAAAATGTAATCTTTTGAATTACTAATAAATATTATATTTGATGGTCATAATATATCTTCAGTTGGAGAGAATACCTTTTGACCATCAAATCCACCTGTTTGTTTGACGGAGTAATGGATATGAAAATCAGAGAAGTGAATGAAAATAAAAAGTAGTTTATATCATTATTGCTATTAGCTGATGAACAGGAGAGCATGGTTGATCACTATCTTGAAAAAGGTAATATGTATGTACTTGAAGATGGTAATGTAAAAGCTGAATGTGTTGTCACCGATGAAGGTAACGGAATACTTGAAATCAAGAATATCGCAGTCGATGTTGTTATGCTTTTATGTATGTATCAATTGAAGTGATAAACTTTATCAATAAGTCCGGGAGGACGCATAATAAGGGCGTTTGAGGGCATGAATTAGCAAGAACTGTATGAGATTAGGCTTGAATAACAGTATTTTCGGGAAATATAATGTTTCTTGTAAGTAAACTTTAATTAGATTTTTTGTAAATATACAGGAGGAAAACATTATGTCATTTAATTGGAAGGCTTCAGGTTTATTCGCAGCAGGTGTTGCTTTTGGTACAGCAGGTATCAAGATTTTATCAAGCAAGGATGCTAAGCGTGCTTATACACAGTGTACAGCAGCAGCGCTTCGTGCTAAGGATTGTGTTATGAAGACTGTTAATACTGTTCAGGAGAATGCAGAGGATATTCTTGCTGAGGCTAAGAGCATCAACGAGGAGCGCGAGGCTAAGGCTGAGGCTGCTAAGGTTTCGGATGCATCTGAGGATGTATGCGAGTGTGCTGAGGCTGATGAGCAGGAAGCAGAGCAGGCTGAGGTTACAGCAGAGACTGCTGAGGCATAGAAGATAAGAGGCGGTCATATGAAATTTACGATTAAGCATGAGTCAAGAGGCCGTATGCGTGTTCATATGGAGCAGTACCGCATGACATATGAGCAGGCAGACACTCTGCTTTATGTGATTCACAATCACAGGAATGTTACCTTTGTAAAGGTTTATGACAGGACTGCTGATGCTGTGATTGAGTATGTAGGAGACAGAGAGCAGATTATAGAGCTGCTTCGCCACTTTCATTATGAGAGCGCCAATGTGCCACAGACTGTTATCAAGACATCAGGAAGAGAGCTTAATAATTCATATCAGGAAAAACTTATCGGAAGTGTTGTCTGGCATTACAGTAAAAAGCTCCTGCTGCCTTTGCCAATCAGGATAGCGCTTACTATTGGACGATCTGTAAAGTATATTGGAATTGGGCTTAAGTGTCTGCTGCAGAGAAAAATTGAGGTGCCGGTGCTTGATGCGACTGCCATCACGGTTTCTCTTATTACTAAGGATTTTTCTACCGCAAGCTCTATTATGTTTCTGCTTGGAATAGGTGAGCTCTTGGAGGAATGGACGCACAAGAAGTCTGTTGATGACCTGGCCAGAAGCATGTCGCTTAATGTGAGCAAGGTATGGCTTAGGACACCTGAGAATCAGGAGATACTCGTTGAGTCTTCAAAGATTGAAAAGGGCGACAAGGTTGTTGTCCATATGGGAAATGTCATACCATTCGACGGAGAGGTCTTAGATGGCGATGCGATGGTCAATCAGGCTTCCCTGACAGGTGAGTCGGTTCCGGTTCAAAGAACTGTCGGCAATACTGTGTTTGCAGGCACTGTTGTCGAGGAGGGCGAGATTACTATCAGGGTCAAGGAGGTTGAAGGAAACAACCGTTTTGACCAGATTGTTACTATGATAGAGGAGTCCGAAAAGCTTAAATCTGAGCTGGAGGGAAAGGCTGAGCACTATGCTGACAAGCTTGTGCCGTGGACGCTTGGAGCTACAGGGCTTACATATCTTCTGACAAGAAATGTGACAAAGGCTATGTCAATTCTCATGGTGGATTTCTGCTGTGCACTCAAGCTTGCTATGCCAATCTCTGTGCTTTCTGCTATCAGAGAGGCAAGCCTTTATAATGTAACAGTAAAGGGAGGAAAGTTCCTTGAGGCTGTTGCAGAGGCTGATACCATCGTCTTTGACAAGACCGGTACACTCACAAAGGCACATCCGACTGTGGTTGATGTGGTGAACTTCAATGATGAGTATTCATCTGATGACATGCTTCGTGTTGCAGCCTGTCTGGAGGAGCATTTCCCTCATTCAATGGCAAAGGCAGTGGTAGACGCTGCGTCTAAGAAGGGGCTTTCCCACGAGGAAATGCATACAAAGGTTGAGTATATTGTGGCTCATGGAATTGCAACCTCTATCAATGGCAAGCGTACTGTTATCGGAAGCTATCATTTCGTCTTTGAGGATGAAAAATGTGTTGTTCCTGCAGGAAAGGAGCAACTGTTTGAGTCGCTTCCGCTGTATTATTCTCACCTGTATCTTGCTGTTGAGGGTATGCTTTCGGCAGTTATCTGTATTGAGGATCCTCTGCGTGATGAGGCAGCGGCGGTTGTTACTTCATTAAAGAAGGCCGGTATATCAAAGGTTGTCATGATGACAGGAGACAGTGAGCGTACAGCTTCTGTCATTGCAAAAAAAGTGGGTGTAGATGAATATTACGCCGAGGTTTTACCTGAGGACAAGGCTGCCTTTGTGGAGAGAGAAAAGGCTAAGGGCAGAAAGGTCATTATGATTGGTGACGGCATAAATGATTCACCGGCTCTTTCAGCGGCAAATGTCGGTATTGCAATCAGTGACGGCGCTGAAATTGCCCGCGAGATTGCCGATATTACGGTGGGCTCTGACGATCTCTACCAGATTGTAACTCTTAAATATATAAGTAATGCTCTTATGAAACGTATAAAGAGCAACTATCGAAAGATTGTTGGTTTTAACTCAGGGCTCATTGCTCTTGGTGTGGCAGGTGTGCTTCCGCCGACTACGACAGCACTTTTGCACAATGGATCGACAATTCTTATAAGTGTGAACAGTATGAAGAATCTGCTTGAGTAGATTTTGGATGTAGTACGGGGCGCTGCCGCAGGTACCGCGGTGGCACACGCACTATCCCGCGTGTTACGCTTCGTGGGTAAGATATTGTACGAAATTATGCTTGAAGGGTTTCTATGCTTGACGAAACCGTCGAAACGCGCCGTCCGTGGCGCGATTCTCCTCGCCCCTGCGTCCTTGCAGGGGCGTTTCTGCGCTTCATGGCATAATTTCTACAGTATCTAACTCACTGCGCTATTCGCACACGTGATAGTACGTGTGCCACCGCGGTGCCCGCGGCAGCGCCCCTTACGTTGTGGTGGAAATAATGTAGGAATTGTGATAAACTAACTGATAAGTAGTGCAGATTATTTTTATATGAGGTTAGATTAGTGAAGGTTGAAGAGGTTATAAGCAGGGTTGCAGAGCTTTGCAGACAGCATGATGCCCAAAAGGTAATTTTATATGGTTCAAGAGCTAAAGGTACTGCATTGGAACGCAGTGATATTGATATAGCGGTATCGGGAGTGAAGGATTTTGATACGCTTTCTGATGAAGTGGAGGACTTACCTACCTTGTACAGTGTTGATTTACTGAATTTGGATACATGCAGGAATGATTTATTATTGGAGGATATCAGACAGTATGGACGCAAAATTTGAGAGACGTTTTAAATCTTTTTGTAATTCACTAGATGCGTTAGCTGAGGCCAGGCAGAGAGACCTTTCCGATTCGTTTGTTTTGAGTGGTACAAGTGCTAAATTTAGCATTACTTTTGATTTATCGTGGAAGGTAATGAAAGATATTCTGGTACAATATTATTCGATAACCGGGTTTGTTACAGGTTCACCGCGAGAGGTGTTACGTGAATCCTTCAAGGCAAAGCTGATTTCTGATGATGCGTGGATGGATATGCTTAAGGTCAGAAATGAACTTGCACATGACTATGATTGTGAGGTTGTAAGGACACATTGTAATACAATTGTTGAAAAATATATTGATTTGTTTTATGATTTTAAGAATACGATAGATGAATTATTGAAGGTTGGATAAATTTTTACGTAGATATATCTAATGCACAAAATTAACACAATATAGTAATAAAAACATAGAATTAAAGATAGCGATGACAAATATAGAAGTTGAAATAAACGATAATTATATATGTGTATATGAGAGGCTTAATGATGATTGCATTAGGCTTCTTCATATGTATGGGAAAAATCCGGTGTGTGTGGTGCCGGATATGCTTGACGGCATGAGAGTGACGGAGCTTGCGGAGTATTGCTTTTCTTTCAAGAGCATGCCTGAAAATTTGAAAACAGAGCTTGGAATTGATGATATTATGCGTCCTGATATGACGGAGCTGTGTGATGATTATATCGAGAGGGTCATATTGCCGGACGAAATGCAAAAGATTGGCAGGCTGTGCTTTTACAATTGTTCAAGGCTGTCTGTGCTTGAGCTGCCATCCGGCATATGTGATGTGGATGGTGACGCTTTCATGAACTGCACAAAACTTTATATGCTTGTGATGAGAGGCTCACCGAAGGATAAGTCGTGTCTTAAGCAGATTCTTTCACAGATAAGCACTCTTGTGAGGGTTAGATGGGCTGACAGCGATGGAAATGCGATTGCGCAGGCATGTTTTTTCGAGTACGACCAGACATATGATGAGATTGGTCCTGCTCATATTTTTAAACTGAACATGAACGGAGAAGGCTTTCGCGCCAGACAGGCTTTTATGGACCGCGTGTTTGTGTGGAAGCAGTATGATGAAATATTTTCAGAGGCGATTGCGCAGGAGAGTGAGGATGACCTTTTAGATATGGCTTTTTACAGGCTTATTTATGCGTATGAGCTTTCAAAAGAAGCTAGGCAGCAGTTTTTGGAGTATATTGTCAATCATAAAAAAAGGCTGTCTGAGCTTATCATAAGAAAAAGGGATTCGGGTTTGCTGCAGAGTTTTCTGGAGCTTAAAGACGATGAGGAGAATTTTATCGCAGATGTCCTGGCTGTTACTGATATGCTTGCACTTGCAGCACAGGATGAATGGAGTGAGGGCAGTGTGATTTTGCATAGATTTAAGAAGGAAAATCTGTCGGTATCCAGGAAGAGGCGGTTTGAATTTTAAATTTAATAATAAATGAGGGGTAAAATACCTTTTGACCCTCATATCATGTGTATAGTGTAATAAATTTTAAAAATATTGCAGTAGAATAATACTCGCACCATTGGTGAGAGAAATGGAGAAGTATATGGGAAAGGAGGCAGCTTCATGAAAAAACATGTCCAGACAGATTCAGAGTGGCAGGAGGAAATGTCACAGAAAATAATAGATGAAATACAGTGCGAGTTGTATCTCGACATGCCTTTTATGAAGCTGGCGCTCTCGGCTCTTTCCCCAAAGGTGAACGAGCAGCTTTACTCCATGGCAACTGACGGCACATATATTTATTACAATCCCATCAGGCTGATTGATATATTTAAGAAAAATGGCATGTATCTGAACCGGGCTTATCTGCACAGTGTGCTGCACTGTCTGTTTTTTCACCTGTGGACTAAAGGTGAGAGGGATGAATTCCTGTGGAATACAGCATGTGATATAATGGTTGAGTACACGATTGATACAATGGAAAAGAAAAGCACAAAGCGTATCCTGAGTTATATAAGAAAAACCACGTATGAGAGACTTAAAAAAGAGCATATCGTGATTGCTCCCGGAGCCTTGTACGCATGGCTATACAAGCAGTATGCAGAAATAGAGGCTGAAGAAATCACGGATATAGATGATACTGCAAACACAAAGGATAAAAATGAGCTTGCACTTCTGGCACGGGAATTTTACACAGATGACCATGCCCTTTGGCCGGAGGAGAAAAACGGCAATGCTATGCCACTAAGCTCATCCGAGGCTAAAAAGCAGTGGCAGAAAATATCCAGACAGACACGCATGGAGAAAAAACATTCAAAGGACAGTGAATCTGAGGGCGAGCAGGTAATGATGAGGGAACTGTCCGCAAAAAGAAGCAGACGAAGCTACAAGGAGTTTCTGCGCAGGTTTGCAGTGCTTCGTGAGGAGGTGCACGCAGATTACGATTCCTTTGATATGGGGTATTACGCGTATGGACTTTCGCTTTACGGCAATATGCCGCTCATTGAGCCTCTTGAAACGAGGGAGACATACAAGATAAGGGATTTTGTCATAGTACTTGATACGAGCTATTCTGTTAGCGGAGAGCTGGTGGAGCACTTTTTACAGGAGACCTTTACAATTCTCACGGAGTCGGACAGCTTTTTTGTCAGGAATAAAATACGCATCATACAGTGTGATGACAGCGTAAAGACGGACGAGGAAATTACAGATGAAAAGCAGATTAAGCCGCTTTTAAACAAGTTTACGCTCGTAGGAGGCGGAGGCACAGATTTCAGACCGGCATTTTCGTATGTGAGAGACCTTTTGGATAAGGGTGAGCTTAAGAACATGTGCGGACTTATATATTTTACTGATGGCAAGGGAATTTTCCCGGCAAAGTGTCCATCGTACAAGTGCGCATTTGTGTCGGTTGGTGCATATGAGGGTAATGAGGTGCCGCCATGGGCGATGCAGGTGGAGCTGGAGGAAACAATATGAATATAAAACAGGCAAAAAACGAAGTGAAAAATACAGTGAAAGCATACCTGTCAAAGGATGCACATGGAGAGTACGTGATACCGCAGATCAGGCAGAGACCGATGCTCTTAATCGGACCGCCCGGCGTAGGCAAGACACAGATTATGGAGCAGATTGCAAGAGAGTGCAAAATAGGTCTTGTGGCATATACCATCACGCATCACACGCGCCAGTCAGCGGTAGGACTGCCGTTTATAAAGGAGCGTGAGTATGACGGAAAGAGCTATTCAGTCACGGAATACACGATGAGCGAGATTATAGCCAGCGTCTATGAAAAGATGGAAGCAACAGGGCTTAAGGAGGGCATACTTTTTATTGATGAGATAAACTGCGTGTCCGAGACACTTGCGCCTACGATGCTTCAGTTTTTGCAGTGCAAGACATTTGGTAATCAGGCTGTTCCAAAGGGCTGGGTGATTGTTGCGGCAGGAAATCCGCCTGAGTATAATAAATCAGTGCGCGATTTTGATATGGTTACGCTCGACCGTGTCAGATATATATCGATAGAAGCGGACTATCAGGTGTGGAAGGAATATGCCAGAGATGTGCATATCCATGATGCACTTTTAAGCTATCTTGAGCTTCACCCAAACAATTTTTACAGGGTGGAAACTGACGTGGACGGTATGAATTTCGTCACGGCAAGAGGCTGGGAGGATTTAAGCAGCCTGCTTAAGGTGTACGAGGCGGGAGAAATTGCAGTCACGGAGGATGTAATAGGTGAGTTTATCCACCATCCTGATATAGCAGAGGATGTGTACGCATATCTGGAAATCTACAGAAAATACAATGAGGATTACGGTATAAGCGATATATTGTCCGGAAACGTGAAAAAGTCAGTATATAAACGTGTGTTTGATGCTGATTTTGATGAGAGAATCACTGTGGTGAATCTGCTTTTAAGTGGGCTGACAGTTGTTTTTTCGGATGTGGCCAGAGAGCGGAAAATGGTGCAGCTATGGTATGAGTTTCTGAAGGAATACAGAAAGTCACAAAGAAGCACTGAAGAGCAGCATGCGCTGTACAACAGCGCTGTGGAGCAGTTTTCAAAGAATATGGAGATATTGAAGGAGAGCTCTCTTATTTTGCCAAAGGAATATTACATCAGACAGGATGTCTTAAGGCATATCAAGGGTGATTTTGATACGGTGATGGATGATTTTACCGAAGAATCTGAGAAGCTTTCAACGATGGAGGATGCGGCAGGGGAGAAGCTAAACCACGCATTTGATTTTGTGGAGGATGTATTCTCGGACGGCCAGGAGATGCTTGTCTTTGTTACAGAGCTGACCATCACACCGGAAATCAGCAGCTTTTTAGCTGAGAACGAGTGTGAAAAATTTGATATCTACAATGAAAAGCTCATGGTTGGAAGCAACAGGACAAGGCTTTTAAAGGAGCTTGAGAGATAAATTCTGTTGATGTATGCAGAGAAGATTTGAAGGAATTATCTATGATTTATATATTTAGCGCTTTTTATGCTGAGGCAAAAAATATAATAGACCACTATGGCTTAAAAAAGGAAAAAAGCCCTGAAATGGTGAGATTTGATGTGTTTGCAAATGAGAGTATCAGGCTTGTGATAACAGGCGTAGGAGAAATCAATGCGGCGGCAGCGGTTTCAAATATCGGTGGTGCGTATGGGATTTCACAGGATGATGAGATTTTGAATGTGGGGTGTGGCGCTGGTTTTAGCAGTGATATCTGTATGGGCAGTATATTTCTGGGAAACAAGCTTACTGAGCAGATGACAGGGCGTACATTTTACCCCGATATGCTGATGAAAGCAAATTTCAGGGAGTGTGAGATAGTAACGGTCGCAAGGGTGCTTAATGAAGGGAGCGATTCGGTTGTATATGATATGGAGGCAGCCGCCGTTTATCAGGCAGCAGCGTTTTTCGTGGGACCGCATCGTATGCATTTTATAAAGCTTGTTTCAGATGCCGGTGAGAGAATTGACCAGTCGAAAATCACAGAGCTTTTTGCTTTGCAGGAAGACAAAATATGCGGCTATATTGATATACTTTTAAGTGTAGGTGGTAATAAAACTTCAATAGATGATAAGACTAAAGGCGAAAATATGGCAGACGGCAATGCGACAGATGATACTAAATCCGCTTGGAATATTGACAGGCTGACCAGCGATATGCGCTGTTCCAAGGTAATGGGAGATCAGCTGGCACAGCTTATAAAGTATTGCAGACTAAGTGGTATAGATTATAAAGCTGTTCTGGATGAGTACTATACAAATGGCTTGCTGCCGTGTGAGAGCAAGCGTGAAGGAAAGAAATGTCTGTTTGAATTGAAACAGAGATTGTTGTAAGAAGGAAATGTCAAATGTGCCAATACAATAAAATGTTTTCACATGTATATGTGGAAAAAGGCGTGGCCGAGCATCCACGTACAAAGCAGATTTTAGAAAAGCTGAATAATACAACAGTCATAGAAATTGACCACTACAAGGATGTTTTCTGCCGCAAAAAGCAGAGTATTTCTGCTCAAAGCAATGCCAAGGCGCTCATTCTGGCAGAGAATACAAGCGGCTGCATATATGAAGGTGCACCGGTGTGTCAGAGCTTTGGAAATGAGAATTTTTACTATTGCTCATGCATGATGAACTGTATATTTGACTGCGAATACTGCTATTTAAAGGGCATGTATCCGTCTGGTAATCTTGTGGTGTTTGTAAATTTGGAGGATATTTTTGCGGAGCTTGAAGCACTTCTGTCGCAAAAAAGCATATATCTTTGCGTGTCATATGATGCAGACCTCGTGGCCATAGAGTCGCTTACCGGCTTTGTGAGGGAATGGATTGCTTTTACAAAGAAGCATGAGAATCTTACAATTGAAATCCGCACCAAGAGTGGCAGGTGTGATTTGTTGAGCAATTACGAAGCCTGTGACAGGGTAATTATTGCCTATACAGTTTCGCCTCAAAGGATTGCAGCAGAGTATGAGCATTTTGCGTCCGCACCTATGGAGCGGATTCAGGCAGCAAAATGTGCTATGGATGGTGGATTTCCAGTGCGACTGTGCTTTGATCCGATGATATACTGCAAGGACTGGAGAGGTGAATACAGCAGGCTGGTTGATGACGTATTTTCACAGATAGACGGTTCTAAGCTGTGGGATGTGAGTATCGGAAGCTTCCGCATATCGCAGGATTATCTGAAGAAAATGCGAAAGGACATGCCTCGTAGTGCTGTGGTGAATTTTCCATACGACAATGTGAATGGGTATTACCAGTATCCGGAAAACATACGAAGTGATATGGAAGAGTTTATGATACAGGCTGTATCCGAATATGTGGATAAAGACAGGATATTTATGTGGAAGTGATATTATTGCAATACATTTTCAGTATATATATCACATAGTATGATTAAAGGGTCAAAGTATAAAGGAGCAATCAGATGAACAAAGCAATTGTAACCGGGGCGTCTTCCGGCATCGGAAAAGCTATATGCAGGCAGCTTGCAGCGAATGGCTGGTTGGTTTACGGAATAGGAAGAAGCTTCAATCAAAGTAATGATATTGCAGGGATAGAGCGTATAGTATGCGATATTACCGATACTGCAAAGCTCATCAAGACAATAAAAGAAATTAATAAAAATCATGACATATCACTTCTCATAAACAATGCAGGCGTCGGCTTTTACGCTCTTCATGAGGAACTTAATCCTGTAAAAATATCACAGATGGTGAGGACAAATCTTGAGGCACCGATGATTATCACAAATCTGCTGCTTCGCGATTTAAAGAAAAACAAAGGAACAATAATAAATATCTCATCAATCACTGCTGAAAAGACGAATCCGCACGGCTGTGCCTATGGTGCCACAAAGGCAGGGCTTACGAGCTTTTCCCACAGCCTGTTTGAGGAGGCGAGAAAGTACGGTGTGCGTGTGGTAAATTTAGAGCCTGATATGACCGATACCAATCTGTACAGAAATGCTGATTTTACAGTGGATGAAAATGAAGCTGCAAGAATACAGCCAAATGAGGTTGCAGACGCAGTGCTTTATGTTTTGGGGCAAAGAGAAGGCCTTGTGATGACAGATATCACCATAAGGCCACAGCTTCACAGAATTGCAAGAAAGTAAAGTGTTTATATTTTAAAAAGTATCAAATGCCATTCGAACGATTGACTTATAGTCATTAAGCGTCTGGCATTTTTTAATTTTCTTCCAGAGCTTTTCAGAGTCAGAAAACATCCCATGCATATATGCCCAGATTTCCTTCATGCGGAAAATGGCATCCTTTTCACCGGAAAAGATAGACAGGTAACCGGATAAAATCTCATCATGCCAGTTTCTTAAGCGCTCGCGAAGCTCGGCTTTATCCATGCTTATACCTTTAAGCTCTGCGATAAGAGCAGGATTTGCAAACAGTCCGCGGCCTATCATGATTTCATCAATATCAGGGAAGCAGTCGGTTAGGGCATTAAAACTATTAGTATCAGTGATATCTCCGTTGTAGCAGAGTGTTGTTTTATCAGGATTTATTTTCTGCATGGCGAGGGCGAAGTCATCCATGCGCGGCGTATTTTTATAAAAATCCTTCTGGACTCTCGGATGCACGGTAAGCTCACTTATCGGATATTTACTGTATATTTCGATAAGCTTGGGCCATAGCTCATCATCGTTAAAGCCCACGCGGGTTTTTATTGAAACAGGAAAATCAGCTTTTGTATACAGTTCATCGAGGAAGCTATCCAGCATATCAGGATATGCGAGTATGCCGGAGCCTCGTTTCTTGGATACGACGGTGCCTGACGGACAGCCGAGATTTACATTTATCTCATCATATCCGTAAGGAACAAGCTGCCTGTGCAGGTCGATGACCTCGTCTGCCACTATAGACATGGCCTGCGGTATGAGAGTGATTCCGTCGTTGTTTATCGGGTCTATGTCTCTTTTTATCTTGGCATTCATGCGCTTTGCGGCAGGGATGAACGGTGTGTAGTATTTGTCTATGTAGTCAAAATGGTGGTGAAATGCGTTTCTTACTGTATATCCGGTCAGCCCTTGCATCGGTGCGAGAAAAAATTTCATGTGATTGTGAATCTCCTCATTTATGATTAATCAGATTACTACATGCTGCTTTCTCAGTGTAGTGCGGGTCACTAAGGGATACATCGAATTGCATGCATCGATGATACCTTTTGACCCTTTAATCATAATATGGGAAAAAGCCTGAAATGTAAACCCCCATAACGTGAAAAGAAGCCGAGGGAAGCGGCTTCTTTTCGAGGAGTTTAGTTTATGAAAAAATGTTTAAAAAAGGGAATTTGTAAAGGTGTATCTCCTTTACAGGTATTACTATACTAAATAAATTTGTCCAAATTGTGTCCTTAATCGAAAAGAATAATAAAAAACTTAAATAATTTATGAAGAAAAAAGCTAAAAAAATCATTTGAATTTGCACATTGAATATATTGAAAAAAAATTGATAATTAGATACAATAGACAGTAAACGGGTAATTGTATCGGTTGAATACTTATGGTTAGGGAGCAGATAATATGAGTTATGCAGATAAGGTTTTTGTAGCGATGTGTCAGGATATTCTGGAAAATGGCACAAGCACTGAGGGAGAGCTGGTGCGTCCCCACTGGGAGGACGGAACAAGCGCCTATACAATAAAGAAGTTTGGTGTCGTCAACAGATATGATTTGTCAAAGGAGTTTCCGGCTATCACTTTAAGAAAGACATATATCAAGAGTGCAACGGATGAGCTTCTTTGGATATGGCAGAAGAAATCCAACAATATCCATGATTTAAAAAGCCATGTATGGGATGAGTGGGCAGATGAGGATGGTTCAATCGGCAAGGCCTACGGATATCAGCTTGGTGTAAAGCATCAGTATAAGGAAGGCATGATGGATCAGGTGGACAGAGTCATTTATGATTTGAAGCATACACCTTTTTCAAGAAGAATACTTACCAATATATATGTGCATCAGGATCTGCATGAGATGAATCTGTATCCGTGCGCATACAGCATGACATTCAACGTGACACAGAAAAAGGGTGATGACAGGCTCACATTAAATGGCATCTTAAATCAGCGCTCACAGGATGTGCTTGCGGCGAACAATTGGAATGTATGCCAGTATGCGGTGCTTATGCATATGCTGGCGCAGGTGTGTGATATGAGAGTCGGAGAGCTGGTGCACGTGATTGCAGATGCACACATTTACGACAGGCATGTGCCAATTGTGAAGGAGCTGATTGAGAGACCACAGTACGATGCTCCAAAGTTCTGGCTCAATCCTGACATAAAGGATTTCTATCAGTTTACGACGGATGATATCAAGATAACAGACTATGTGACAGGTGAGCAGATTAAGGATATACCTATTGCGGTTTAAAGAATGTGGATATGAAGCAGTTATAGGAAGGTTATTGTTCACTACTTTGTGTGAACAGCAACGATTACAACAGGGAGAAAATCATGAATTTAATAGCAGCAGTTGACAATAACTGGGCAATTGGAAAAAACAACCAGTTGCTCGTTCGGATACCTATGGACCAGAAGTTTTTCCGCGAGATGACTACAGGAAAGGTTGTAGTCATGGGCAGAAAGACACTTGAGAGCTTTCCAAACAGCAGACCTCTTAAGAACAGAACCAACATAGTGCTCACACATAACCCATCCTATGAGGTGGAGGGCGCTGTCGTGGTTCACTCACTTGATGAGCTTCACAAGGAGCTTGAAAAATACAATTCAGAGGATATTTATATCATTGGTGGACAGAAAATTTATGAGCAGCTCGTGGATGAATGCGATGTAGCCCACATCACAAAGGTGGACTTCGAGTATGATGCGGATGCATATTTTCCAAATCTTGACGAGAAGCCTGAGTGGCAGATTACGGGAGACAGCGAAGAGCAGACATACTTTGATTTGGAGTTTTATTTCCTTCGATATGAGAAAGTAAAATAAACTATTAAATATAGAAACGAGGATGACAGCAGTATGGACATCACAGGAAGAAAATTATTTGTAAAAGCATTGGAGGAGGAAGGCGTAGATACAATTTTTGCCTATCCGGGAGGAACAGTTACAGATTTATTCGATGAGTTATACAAGACTAATTCAATCAATCTGGTTCTGCCGAGACATGAGCAGGGCCTGATTCATGAGGCTGAGGGCTATGCCAAGTCTACAGGCAAGGTGGGTGTCTGCCTTGTGACAAGCGGTCCAGGTGCTACCAATACAGTTACGGGTCTTGCAGATGCGCATTATGACAATGTGCCGCTTGTGTGCTTTACAGGACAGGTACCGCTTCCACTTATCGGAAATGATGCCTTTCAGGAAGTGGATATAGTCGGAATCACCAGAAATATCACAAAGTATTCTGTTACAGTCCGTGACAGAAAGGACCTTGGAAAAATCATAAAGATGGCATTTCATATTGCAAGGACCGGAAAGCCAGGCCCTGTACTGATTGACTTGCCAAAGGATATACAGACTGCATCCGGTCCGGCAGAGTATCCGGACAAGGTGGAAATCAGAGGCTATCGTGTAAATGATACAGTACATGTCGGACAGCTTAAGCGCGCCTACAAGATGTTAAAGAGTGCCAAAAAACCGCTTATCCTTGCAGGAGGTGGTATAAATGTTGCTAGGGCAAATGAAAACCTGCGCCGTTTTGCGGAGGCAGAGAATGTGCCTGTTGTCACTACAATAATGGGTAAGGGAGCTATACCTACCACTCATCCGCTTTATGTGGGAAACTGTGGTATGCACGGCAAATATGCGGCAAACAAGGCAGTCAGTGAGTGTGATTTACTTTTTTCAATAGGTACACGATTTAATGACAGAATAACCGGTGACTTAAATGAGTTCGCTCCAAAGGCAAAGATTGTACATATTGATGTGGATACTGCATCTATTTCACGAAATGTAGTGGTTGATGTGCCTATCGTTGCAGATGCCAATGTGGCGCTCGACAAGTTAAACGAGTGGGCTGAGCCGAAAAAGACTGCTGAGTGGCAGAAGCAGATTAAGGCATGGGATGAGGAAAATCCTCTTGGCATGAGAAGAGACAAGGGCATGACACCTCAGATGATTATGGAGCATATCAATAAGAACTATAAAGATGCAATCTACGTTACAGATGTAGGTCAGCATCAGATGTGGGCTACACAGTACTTAGAGCTTGACAGCAACAGCCAGCTTCTTACATCGGGAGGTCTTGGAACCATGGGCTTTGGTCTTCCGGCAGCAATAGGTGCAAAGATTGCAAATCCTGACAAGGATGTTGTATGCATAAGCGGTGACGGTGGACTTCAGATGAATATACAGGAGCTTGCCACCTCAGTTGTACAGGGAGCAGGAGTGACCATATGCGTGCTCAACAACTACTATCTGGGCATGGTGCGCCAGATGCAGCAGCTTTTTTATGGCAAGCGTTATTCTGCAACCTGCCTTCGAAGAAGAAAGGGCTGCCCGGATGAGTGCAAGGGACCAAACGAGGCATGTCCGCCATACACACCGGATTTTATCAAGCTTGTTGAAAGCTATGGTGGACACGGAATCCGCGTGGAAAAGGAAGAGGATATCGATGCAGCCTTTGCAGAGGCAAAGAAATATAAGGATGTACCTGTAATTATTGAGTTTATGATAGCTACGGATGAGATTGTTCTTCCAATGGTCAAGAGCGGAAATCCTATGAGCGAAATGATTTTAAAGTAGGAGGTGCAGAAGATGAATAATAATGAAATGAAAAACAGATGGATTGCACTTTATGTGGAGAATGAGGTCGGTGTTTTAGCAAAGGTTTCAGGACTTTTCTCTGCAAAATCCTACAATTTACAGTCTCTTACGGTTGGAACCACAGAGGATGAGACTATTTCCAGAATGACTATTTGTGTTACAAGCGATGATATTACCTTTGAGCAGATAAAAAAGCAGCTCAACAGAATGGTCGAGGTCATCAAGGTTATTGACCTGACTGATGTGCCTCTGCATATGAAGGAAATACTCTATGTCAGGGTATCTAAGCTCACCCGCGAGGAAATTACCGATATCTTCCAGACAGCGCAGGTTTTTAATATTGACGTGGTGGACAAGAATGCCGACAGCGTGATCTTAGAGAGCAAGCTCACAGAGCACCGCAATGATGATCTTATAGCCCTGCTCAAGTCACAGTACAAGCATATCTCGGTTGTGCGCGGTGGTGCCGTGGCTATTGAAGCTATGAGTACCGGCTGCCGCTAGATTATGGTATTAATAAGGGGCAATATCTGTTGGCAGATATTGCCCCTTACGCCGTGATACATTTTAAAGAGTCGGCTAATCTATATATATTGCCAAAGAGAAAGGGACGAGAAGAACCCTAACATGTATTTATAAGCGATTACGAAGTGACTTAGATATTGTTAGAATTATGCCATGAAACACAGAAATGCCCTGCCATGGAAGGCAGGGCAAGGCGTTATGCGCCATGGACGGCGCATAAAAGCCGGTTTCGTCAAGCATAGAAAACATTAAAGCATAATTCTTACAATTATCTTAGTCACGTAGTTTTAAGCGCATAAATATATGTTATGGTTCTTCTCGTCCCGTAATATTGCAATAAAATTAGCGAGCCGCAACCTCAATAATTTCACCAACATACATAGTGTGCATATCGTGATCACCGTACCATTGATGCATAATGGCTTTGTCTGTAAATGAAGCCTCTTCAATAGGCACAGCAGCCATCTTGCGACAGAGGAATACGAGATTTGCCTCATCCGGATATGGTATGCCATGGCGTGTAGCAGGAGTCAGACCGGCCTTTGACCATTTGTCTTCTCCGCGTCCTGAGTGAGCACCACAGTATTTTAAGGCATCGCGGTATTTCTCGCTAAGGAAAGAAAGTGAGAAAAACTCACCATTGTCTATGAAATCCTTAGTATATCTTGATTCCCTGATAAAAATAAATACGACATTTTTGCCCCAGAGGACACCGGTTCCACCCCATGAAACGGTCATGGTGTTTGATTTTTCCTTGTCGCCGGCTGTCACGAGAGCCCACTCCTTACTGAGCTTGGTGAATGGATTGATATCGAGCATGTCGATTGGATATGGCTGAAATGTATGCATAATTTTCCTCCTTAATATTAATAAAATTGACAAATGCTGCTAAGTGACATATAATACACTTAGTAAGGCAGTCGGTAGGTGAGTGCACTTCACCTGATCCGGCAAATTAAGTTAATAAGTTATCGTAAGAGATAGCCGTTCCCAGACTTTACCAGAGGCAGGACGGCTATTTCTTATGTTTTCTGTGAGTATCTATGTATGTCAGAATCGCTACCAGCATGATAACGAAAGTAAATAAGTCGTTCCAAGAAACCATAATAATCATCCTTTCCGTAAGACTCGGATCAGATGAGAGCACGTCCCCCAACCACCTTAGTAAGTGTATTGTATGCAGTGCCAGTCAGAAAAATCTGAGATTTTCCTGACTGTACGGGCAGTCGCCCTATCAAATTAAAAATATATAAAAAGTGCTCAGCAAGCTGGCATTTTTATATATTTTCAATTTGGCACTGCTCGTTGCCTACGCTCATTATATCATATGCGCTGCACTTTGTGCATATTATTGTAAAAAGATATTAAGGTAATAATATTCATGAAAAATCTGCACATTTTACAACAGGAGTCAATTGATGAGGGGCGGCTTCAGGTGAGAGTACGACAGAAAAACATGGGGACGCCGGTTGCGGATGCAAGGGTGTCAGTCAGCTATTCCGGGGATCCGCAGGGAAAGATAGAGGAGACTGATACCAACGAATCGGGAAGCATAGAGGCAGTTGAGATTGCCACTCCGCCACTTGAGTATTCTATGTCGCCCAGTGAGTCACAGCCGTATTCGGAGGTGACGGTAACTGTTTCAGCTAACGGATACAGAAATATCACGGTTTCGGGCGTTGAGGTGATGCCCGACAGACTTTCCATACAGGATATTGAGCTGGAAGTACTTGATGCACCGGGAAATGATGTGGACAATATTGTTATTCCGGCACATACACTCTACGGTGATTATCCTGCCAAGATACCTGAGCCGGAGATTACGCCGGTTGCTGAGACCGGTGAGATTGTACTTAATCGTGTTGTGATTCCGGAATATGTTATTGTGCATGATGGGGCACCATCGGATTCCACAGCGGCAAATTATTATGTCAGATATAAGGATTACATCAAAAATGTAGCTTCCAGTGAGATATATGCGACCTGGCCTGATGCCACTATAAGGGCAAATGTGCTTGCGATTATGTCATTCACGTTAAACAGGATATACACGGAGTTTTATCGGGGAAAGGGCTATAATTTTAATATCACTTCGTCCACGGCATATGACCACAAATTCATCTATGGCAGGAATATATATGACAATATCTCGCTGATAGTAAATGAAATGTTTGAAAACTATTTGTCGAGACCTAATGTGAAGCAGCCGATTCTGACGCAGTACTGTGACGGACAGAAGGTCTCCTGTCCGAGCTGGATGACACAGTGGGGCTCTAAAAGTCTCGGTGACCAGGGCTACAGTGCAATTGAGATACTCAGATACTTTTACGGCAGCAACATGTATATCAATACAGCGGAGGCTGTATCAGGAATACCGGCGTCATGGCCGGGCTACAATATAGGCATAGGCTCGTCAGGACAGAATGTATATCAGATACAAAAGCAGCTCGCCCGCATCGCAAAGGCATATCCGGCCATTCCATCTATTGTGCCGGATGGAATATACGGACCAAAGACAAAGGCGGCCGTGGAAAAATTTCAGGCTGTATTCGGACTTCCGGTATCAGGTGTGGTGGACTACAATACATGGTATGAGATATCAAATATATATGTCGCTGTGACACGTATTGCGGAGCTTGCTTAATTGGATTAAAGGAGCAAAACAGTGCTGGCAAGAGAAAAAATGATGTGATATTATATAAAATAAAAGTAACTATTCAGAACCACAATATTTTCAGATAAAGAAAGACAATTTTATGAATACAGAAACCCAAAATTACAAGATAATTGTGGCATACGACGGCACACGCTACAAAGGCTGGCAGGTGCAGAAATCCACAGATGATACAATACAGGGAAAGCTTCAGCATGTGCTGTCCACACTGGCAGGAAAGCCGGTTGAGGTCATAGGCTCAGGGCGCACGGATGCTGGAGTGCATGCGGTGGGGCAGGTGGCAAGCTTTCACATGCCGAAGCATTTTTCCAAGGATGAGATATTTATATGGCTGAATGAGCATCTGCCGGCAGATATTGCGGTGACAGATATTTCAAATGTGCCTGACAGATTTCATGCCAGGTACAATGCTGTGTCAAAGACATATGTGTATACAATACACACCGGTATTGTGTCAGATGTGTTCAGGAGAAAATATGTATACGACTATGATAAACCGCTTGACACAGACCGGATGAAAAAAGCAGCAGCGTATCTTCTCGGAGAGCATGATTTTAAAGCTTTTTGTGGCAACAAACATATTAAAAAGTCAACGGTCAGGACAATTTTTTCTATTGATATAGAAAAAACAGGCGCTGATATTGTTATCAGCTACACCGGAGATGGATTTTTACAGAATATGATAAGAATCATCACAGGAACGCTTATCGAGGTGGGCGATGGAAGGAAAAATCCGGATGCTGTGATGGAAATTTTAGCTTCAAAGGATAGGGCACAGGCAGGCTACACAGCACCGGCGTGTGGGCTGAGACTGGAAAGGGTAGATTATGGCAAAGTGGTATGTTAGTGCGAAGAAGGCTGATTTTGCGGCAATCGGAGCAAAGTTTGGAATAGATCAGGTGACGGCGCGGATAATCAGAAACAGAGGTGTTATAGGAGATGACGCGGTAAATGAATTTTTAAACGGCAAAATCTCAGACATTGCAGATCCAGCTCTTTTAAAGGATGGTCAGAGGCTGGTTGACATTCTTGCCCAAAAGATAGCTGACAAGGCCAAAATCAGGATAATAGGCGACTATGATATAGACGGAGTGATGTCTACATATATTCTTGTGAAGGCACTTAAAAGAGCCGGTGCATGTGTGGATTATATGATTCCCGACAGAGTGAAGGATGGCTATGGTTTGAATGTGCATCTGATTGACAAGGCACATGAGGATGGGATAGACACTGTGGTCACCTGTGACAACGGAATTGCGGCGATTGAGGAAATCGCCCATGCAAAGGAGCTTGGAATGACGGTTCTCGTAACAGACCACCATGCAGTGCCTTTTGAAGATATAAAGGGTATAAAGATTTACAAGGAGAGCAAAGCAGATGCCGTTGTAAATCCGCATCAGATAGAGTGCAGCTATCCGTACAAGGAGCTTTGCGGAGCAGCTGTTGCCTGGAAAATTATCATATTATTATATAGAAAAATCGGCATAGATGAGAAAGAGGCCATGGATTTTATAGAGAATGTGGCATTTGCAACAGTCGGTGATGTCATGCCGCTGACAGGTGAGAACCGTATACTCGTAAAGGCCGGCTTAAAGAGTATTCATCATACGACAAATATCGGCATGAAAGCCCTGCTTGAATGTTGTAATATAGAGGCTGAAAATGTAGATGCATATCATTTTGGATTTGTTCTTGGACCATGTGTCAATGCGACAGGCCGTCTGGATACCGCCAAAAGAGCACTTGAGCTGTTTTTATGTGACAGGCAGGAGGATGCCATGCGCATCGCATCAGAGCTTGTAGCGCTCAATGATGACAGGAAGGAAATGACTGCAAAGGGTGTGGAAACCGCAGTTGAGATATATGAGAGGGACAATTACGAAAAAGACAGGGTGCTTGTCATATATCTGCCGGATGTGCATGAGAGCATAGCAGGAATCATAGCAGGCCGTATCAGGGAGAAATACAATAAGCCAACCTTTATACTCACAAAGAGTGAGGACGGAGTAAAGGGCTCAGGCCGCTCGATAGAGGAGTACTCCATGTATGAGGAAATGTGCAAATGCAGTGAGCTGTTCACGAAGTTTGGTGGCCATCCGATGGCTGCAGGACTTTCACTGCCACAAGAAAATGTTGAGCCATTCCGTCAGAAAATAAATGAGTATGCATCGCTTACTGACGATGACCTCGTGCCTAAAATACATATAGATGTGCCGATGCCGGTGGATTATGTATCAATGAGACTGGTGTCTGAGTTTTCAGTACTGGCACCGTTTGGAAAGGACAATCCAAAGCCTGTTTTTGCAGACAAAAATCTACGTGTGAGCCGCATGTGGATAGTTGGTAAAAACAACAATGTGCTTAGGCTTTCTTTGATATCCTCATATGGCACGCCAATCAATGCAATTTATTTTGGTGATATAGAAAGCTTTTTTGATTATATCAGGCAAAGATTTGGTACAGATGCGCTTGAAGCTGCACAAAGAGGAAGGTTCAATAATATAGTGCTGTCCGTAGTATATTCACCAAAGATAAATGTATTCAGGGAAAATGAGTCACTGCAGTTTGAAATACAGTATTATAAGTGATATTATATTCTAAAAAGGTAACCGGTAAAGGAGAATAGATCAGTGTTTGGGAACAGAGCAAAAATATCCGCTGAGGAATTAGCGTATATGAAGGAACAATTGGATAATGACAGGGGATTTTTCGAGAACGTAAATGCAAAGTCAAAGCTTATAGAGGCTGATTTTGATGAGCTGGAGAAATCAAGACAGCTTGAGGAGTCATCCCTTAAGCAGCTGAATGATAATGCAAATAATGTGGTGGAATTTTCAAAGGACAGCATGGATGCCATATCAGCCTTAAACGACAGCTTTACAGAGTGTGTAAAGGCGGCTGCGGATAATCTTACAAGTCTTGAGAGTGCGGCAAAGGCAATTGCCACACAGCATGAGGATACATGTGCGCTTGTCGAAAACAATAAGCATTTTACAGCTCCGGCCAAGAGCTTGTCAGAGACATCGGACAGGCTTGAGGAGCATGTGGACAGCTGTGCGGATATAGCTGCGCAGATGAAGGAGCAGAATAAGCAGATGAGTGTTCTCTCACTCAATGCTGCTATAGAGGCGGGCATGCTGGGAGAGCAGGGAAAGCTGTTCGTGGAGGCTGCTGAGAGCATAAGGGAGGCATCTGTTTCATATGACAGTGCAATTGATGCTGTTAAACAGGAGCTTTCAGAAGCAAAAGCTGAGATTAGTGCACTTAAAGAGCAGGTGAGCCACCTTGTAGGGCTTCTAAAGGACAACAATGTTGCCACGACAAAGCTCATGAAGCAGGGTGTGGAGCTCAATCATGTGTTTTCACAGTGTGATGAGATTTCAGTTGACATGATAGAAGCGTGCAGACAGCAGATTGTGTCAATCCGCAATACACAGGAGGAGATTATCAAGTTTGAGGAGCGCAATAAGCTGCAGATAGAGGATGCATACGCAGAAATTTCGACTCAGAGGAAAAATTCAGTAGAAATAAAATCAACTGTGGACAAGGTGCTTGACTACAGCAGGGAGAGAGTAAGATAACAGGACAGATATGCAGACTGTGAGTGTCATGCATTTTTATGAGTGAAATATAAAAAGACATCAACCGGTGTAAATTCCGGATGATGTCTTTTTGAGTTGAAAGCTGCAATTATTAAATCAAACACGAACCTTGCTGTTTGCTGTATCCTGGAAGCTTCCGCTCTTCTGCGGCAGATGCATCCAGTTTTTGATGTAGACCACATTGTACATTACAAAAGCAAGCATAAAGGCTGTAGAAACGTCAAATACTGAGTGCTGTTTGATAAACATGGTAGACAGTATAATCAGAACACAAAGCACTAATGATGCATGCTGAACGTGCTTTTTATCCTTGAAATAGCTGCTGTGCATCACCGCAAAATGAATGCCGAGCGAATTGTATACGTGAATGCTCGGAAACAGGTTCGTCGGTGTGTCAGTGGAGTAAAGCCACTCGCAAAGCGCTGTAAACATATTGTGGTGCGTGAAATAATAAGGCCTTAAATTGTGACCATTCGGGTAGAGCGTTGATATAACCAAAAATACGGTCATACCGGTGTATAAAAACGCACACAGTCTGTAAAATTCTTTTTTGTCATGTAATGCCGTGAAAGCAATTCCAAAGGCCACATAGCCAAACCACATGATATAAGGAATAACAAAGTATTCACAAAACGGTATATAATCATCTATCGGAAGATGAATCAAGTGATAATGTGTGGTAACAGTGCGTTCTAAATATCCAAACCAGGTCAGATATATGATAAAGTATGATAAAATCCACACATGCTTGTAGCGGTTGAAAAGCTCTATAAGCTTATTCTGTATTTTCTTCATAAAACCACCTTTTTAATCCGCTTGAAATTATAACACTGAAAAATAATTCAAACAACACCAAAACAAAAGACTTAATAAATTTTATGAAAAAATTAATAATTAAGACCTTATATAATGAGCTTTTTGTGAAATATTTATCTGCAGCAAAAAGCATAGGATATAACCTGTGGGCTAATCTGCATAAAGAATGCTAAAATCCCATGGTGCAAGAGCTATACAATCGCCTGCTGATACAGTACTGTCATCGCAAAGCTTCTTGAGACCGTCTGCATGGCAGGTAACAGTCTGCTCATCATCCGAGTAGTTAAGCAGATAAATGATTTTTTCTCCCTGCATATTGGTGCCGCGCTTTATGACAACGGGATAAGAGGCATCAAATTCATTTTTTTGCTCGCCGAAGAAAAGCTTTAGGGCTTCTATCAGCGTGTCCTCACCAAAAAGTGTGGCAAGATACATGGCGCGTCCTTTGCCATAAGTGTTTTCCGTGATAGCTGCGTGTACTCCCCAGTGCTTGTGCTCATACATAGCAACAGGTGTGGCAGTGGTACAGTCGACCATCTCCATCCAGTCACGCGCTTTTGATGATTTGCCGCCACAACTTACGGTGACATCGTCAGGCAGGGTGAACTCATCGTACTGTATGCCGAGAGCCTTGTTTATAATATAAGGCTGTACGTCATGGCGTATTTTAAGGTGTTCATCCGAAAAAGCAGATTTAAAGGTCACCACCATATTGCCGCCGTTTGCAACAAATTCATTTAAGGCATTGAGTACCTCATCTGTTGCGCTATAGAGTGCAGGCACAAGTATATTCTCATATGAAGCAAAAAGTGCCGGGTCGGCAGGAATCACGTCGTACTCAATGTTCATCAGATACAGGGCATCGCAAAGCCATCTGAAAACGGTATTGTAATTGGAGTCACTTTCGTTGTTCAGCTTAAATTCATTGAGTCCTGTAAGAGAGGCATTGTCAGCAATAACCGCAAACTTGTTTGTCTTTTTCAAATTTACCAGCCTGTGTCCGTATTTTTTTAGTTCGTTTCCGATAACACTGCACTCCTTATAAAGCCGGTTCGGTCTAAGGTCGTGGGAGAGCACACCCTTCCAGTAGCTTTCTATGGCATTGTGGATAGAATGCCAGTGCCAGTATTCAACCATGCATGCACCGTTTGCAATGTGGCTTATGGCCTGCAGACGCAGTTGTCCCGGATAAGGAAGCCATGGGTGATTTCCGGCAGCCTCGGTCTCAAGTACCAGATAATTATCACCTTTTATGCCTCTTGCAATATTGCCGCAGGCGGTAATCTCGCGGCCACTCAGACTGCTCTGGGAAGGGTGATATATATCGCAGCCTGCGATATCCATACACTTGGCAGCCTCGTACTGATTGACCTCCGGCTGCATGCCGTAAGAGTAATCGTGCCATTCAAAGTCGAAATTGTGAGTGATGAACTGGTCATCTCTCTTGTATTTTTTGACGATATCGGCCTGCCATGCAAAAAAGTCTGTCACGAGCTTTCTCTGGAATTTTTTGTATTCCGCATCAAGACTCATATTTATGGTGCCGCGGATATCAGGAAAGGCATCCCAGTCATCCACACGGTTGCTCCAGTAATCAAGTCCAAACTCCCTGTTAAACTCGTCAATGTCAGGAAATTCATTTTTCAGATATTCTACAAATTTAGCCTGTGCGTATTTGGAACAGGTGTCATAGGGCTTGGTCTCATTGTCGAGCTGGAAGCCGATCACGCAGTCGTAGTCCTTTACCTGCTCCATGAGCTTTTCAATGATAATCTGTGCATGGTGCAGATAGTCAGGGTTTGTGATATCCATGTTCTGGCGGTGGCCGTAGAGCTCTTTGCCGTTATGTGTTACAGCGAGAATATCGGGATATTTTTTTGCAAGCCATGATGGAATAGCATATGTAGGTGTTCCGACAATGACCTTCAGCTCATATTTTGCTGCGCAGTCAAGCATGCGGTGCAGGTGTGTAAAATCAAATACTCCCTCCTCAGGCTCCCATGTGCTCCAGGTGGATTCGGCAATCCTGATAATATTCATGCCGGCATCGCGTATCATTTTAAAATCTGTTTCTATGCGGTCGTAAGGCATATATTCGTCGTAATATGCCACACCATATAATATTTCGTTAAAATTCATTTATATGTACCTCCAATAGTTATACTATAAATATACGTTAGTAAGTAAGTGGTGTAAACATTAAACCATCAGAAAGCAAAATGTTGAGCGAATATGCGTGGAAGAATGAGTCAGTTGCGCAAAAATTGCATGTCTGGGATGACAAGTGTATGAAGATAGGTTATAATGAAAACAATAGAGTTGCGCAACAAATAAAAGTTGTTCAGTGATTAATCACATATAGATGAAAGAGGCGGCAGAATGAGTAACAATATCACGATATCAGATGTAGCAGAGGCACTTGGCGTTTCAAAGACAACAGTAAGCAGGGCTATATCGGGAAAGGGCAGGATAGGCGCTGCAACAAGAAAAAGAGTGCTTGAATATATACAGGAGCATGATTATAAACCTAATGTAATAGCCAGAGGGCTTGCACAGTCAAAGACATTTAATATATGTGTGGTGATGCCGGGGGATTATGCACTTGTCGATCTGCCATTTTTCCAGGAAGCTATAATGGGAATTCAGGAGATAGCAGGTATGATGGAATACGACCTTTTGCTTTGTATAGGCTCAGGCAATGATATGGCGGGGCTTAGGCGTATCATACAGAATCATAAGGTGGATGGAGTGGTGCTGCTTCGTACGATGGTAGATGATCCACAGGTGACATTCTTGCAGGAGCGCAGGATACCGTTTGTCACAGCTGGCTCATGCAAATATAAGGATGTAAAGCAGATTGACCATGACCATAGAAGTGCCTGCAGGGAGCTGACATCAATTATGCTCATGCGTGGCATGAAAAATATGGCGCTTCTCGGTGGAAGCGAGGATATTGTTGTAAATCAGACCAGATACGCAGGCGTAGTGGATGCCCATGAGCAGTTTGGAAAGAAAATAAATGACAATCTTGTATTTTTAAACCTTGAGGGCAAAGCATATATCGAAAAGGCTGTAGATGATGCAATTGACAGGGGCTGCGACTGTCTGCTGTGTATGGATGATGCAGTTTGTGCGCAGGCCATGAGACGGCTCCGCGAAAGGCATATAAAGGTGCCGCAGCAGGTGAAGGTGGCTTCATTTTACAACAGCTCAGTGCTGGAAAATAATGTGCCGTCCATTACATCGCTTTCATTTGATTCAAAGGAGCTTGGAGCAAGAGCCTGCAAGAATCTGCTCAGACAGATAGAGGGTGAAGAGACTGAGAACAGGACGCTTTTGCCGTATGAGGTAGTGTTAAAGGAGTCCACACAGTAAATAGTAAAAGCCAGAGCCGACAAATTGTCAGACTCCGGCTTTTGCTTTATATAGTTTTAAAACTGTTAAATCATCGCCAGATAAACCGTCGCGAGTGACACAACAATCTGGATAATTGCAAATCTGAAAACGACCTGTGCATTTGACCAGCCGAGCTTCTTTCTGACGTGGTCATGGATAGGAGTTGTGGTATTCTTTAAAATATGTATCTTCAAAAATCTAAGAAGAGAAACCTTTACGAGTCCAAGTCCACCGTCGATGATAAGCACGAGACCTGCCAGTATGTAGATGAATGGGCTTTGTGATTTAAGAGCACAAATAGCTATGAATATACCCATGGCTCTTGAGCCGGCATCACCCATCAAAAGCTTGCTTGGTGTGGCATTGTACCACAGATATCCGAGCAGACATACCGCAAATAATAAAATACAATAGTTGAAGCTGTCAGTTATTTTGAGCACTGAATCAAGCACGAAGAAAGTCATTATGGTAATGATGGTAAGTGTTCCCGAAAGACCATCAACACCGTCTGAACAGTTTGTGACATTGATTGATACCCAGACTAAAATGACTGTGAGTATTCCAAACACAACAGGTGGAATATTTACAGAGCCGCCAAATATGGCAAAGGTGATTGTGCTTGAGTTGAAATGCAGATACACAACTGCCACAACAAGTGCAACCGCGAAATCAAGTGCGCCCTTTAAATACTCGCCCCATGGCTTTTCTGCTGCATCGTCAAAGTAGCCTGTGAGCATCTCAATAACTATAAGCACAAGATAAATAGCGATCTCCGCATTGATTTGTGAGAAAAGCACTGCCGATATCACAAATGTGAATATAAAGATAATACCGGCTCCTCTCGGCTTCCCGGCTGAAAGCTTTCCGTCCACAGCAAACTGTCTGCCGAGGTCCTTTGGTAAAAATTTATTTAATTTTGCAATAGCAATACATGTGAGTGCGAATGCAAAAATCACACCGATGAAAGCTATTATCGACATATCTGCCGAAGTCAAATAAGAAATCATATAGTCCTCCTTTGATATTGTATTACAACCTCATTCATTATATTAGTCTGACAAAAAAAAGTAAAGTTTTACTTGCAATTTTAAATAATTGTGTTATTATACTTATATGCTTTAAAGCGTTGAAACATTAAAACTTTAAATTGCAACATCAAGCTACAGTAATATTTATATTTGTTACAATAATATTTATACTTGGAGGAAACAAAAATGGCTCAGAAAGGTGATTTAATGACAGCACGCCCTGATATCCGCGTGCTTGACGCTACCATTAGGGATGGAGGACTGGTAAACAACTTTATGTTTACAGATGATTTTATCAATGCTCTTTATCGTGCAAACGTAAAGGCAGGCATCGACTATATGGAGTTTGGTTATAAAGCATCTAAGGAGCTTTTTGATGTAAATAAATTCGGCAAATGGAAGTTCTGTGATGAGGCAGCTATCCGTGAGATAGTCGGAGACAACAACTCTGATATGAAGATTTCTGTTATGGCGGATGTCGGCAGATGTGACTACAAGAAGGATATTCTCCCTCGCGAGGACAGTGTGATTGACATGGTGCGTGTGGCTACATATGTACATCAGATGCCAGCAGCAATCGAGATGATTGAGGATGCCAAGTCCAAGGGCTACGAGGTAACCTGCAACATCATGGCCATCTCAAACACACAGGAATCAGACTTAGATCAGGCACTTGACATGGTTGCCAAGAGCTCTGCAGACGGCATATACATCGTGGACAGCTACGGAGCTCTCTACCCTGAGCAGATTCGCCGCACTGCCGATAAATACACAGAAATTGCTGAGGCAAACGGAAAGTTCGTAGGAATGCATGCACATAACAATCAGCAGCTTGCATTTGCAAACACCATAGAGGCAGCAGCCCGGGGAGTCAGCCTGTTGGATGCAACAATGATGGGCATGGGACGAGGCGCAGGAAACTGTGCGATGGAGCTTTTACTCAGCTTCCTCAAAAATCCAAAATACAACGTATTTCCTATACTCAAATTCGTTGAAGAGCATATGCTTCCGCTCAAGGAGAGCGGTGCTGTATGGGGCTACGATATTCCATACCTGCTCACAGGACGCTTAAATCAGCATCCATCAGCAGCCATCGACTACATCAAGTCAGGAGAGACACATTACGCTGATTTCTACACAGATTTGCTTGATAAATAAAAATAGATAGATGTATATAAAACAATCCGCTATGCCAGATTTTGGTGTAGCGGATTGTTTTTATGCGCGTGAAAACCAAAGAGTAATGCGAAACTCGGTATTATTATGTGAAACAATAGCCCGTCCATTCATCTGCTTCATCATAATCGTAATATTTCTGATACCCATGCCGGTGGTATTAAACAGAGAGCTTTTATCTGAGATATGGTTTGTTATCTCGATACCTGCATCTTTATTCCGGTAGATACAGCTTATGCAGACAGGAGCTTTTTTATCTGCATATTTGCATATATTGTTTGTAATATTGTTAAAAATCCGTCCGAGAAAGTTTGAGTTCACAGTGATTTTGAAATCCTTCCATATGAGCTTTTCTATATCAAGTGAAAAGCTGTTTTCACGGAGGATAAAAGCCATCTCAGAGAGATAGTCACCTATTGCACTTTCCATATTGCATGGAGCGTCAAGCTCAAGAGCTTCTTCATTGCAGGCAAGTGAATAGTCAAAAAGCTGGTCGGTAAGGCCTTTTATTTCGCATATTTTATTGAAAATCACATCTATGTGTTCAGTGGGAATCGCACCCTTTTTATTTTCCATTTTGATAATTTCAGCGTATGATTGCAGCCCTGCGAGAGGAGTGCGGATATCGTGTGCCATGCTTCGTATCAGCATATTCTTTTCATTGATCAATTCGGTTTCAGACTGCTCGACAACGTTTAAAGTGCCATGTATTTGCATGAGAATATGTCTGGAAATGAAAAACAAAATCATTATTGCTGTAATTAAAGTGAAGAGAGCATCACAAATAAGCAAAGTTTTGAGATATTTTTCCTGATAGTTATTATATACAAAAATTTTAGCTGTTCTGTCATTAAAGTTTACAGCTTTAAGATAAACAGATATTTTCTGATTATGTAATGATAGATTTTGAGGCTTTTTGAGACTTAAATATTCTGTTGAAGCGTAATATGTTTCATTGTCAATGGATATGAGAAAAAATTCGGGCTTTTCTCTTTGAATCCATGCTTCAATGCTTTTAAAATCGTATGACGAAACCTTATTGTCAGACACATATTTTTGAAAGCTGGTAATATATGGAGCTTGTGTATTGTAAATATAGCTGTCGGAGTTTACATATTCATTTATTATTTTTTCCCCGTAAAGGTATATAGCTGTAAATACAGTAATTGAAATCAACAAAGCTATTAAAAATGAAATCAATAAGCTGCTTATGTATTCCTTATATCCGTTAAATTTATTCTTCAAATTTATATCCCTTTCCCCACACTGTTTTAATCAGGTGGGCACAGCCACAGCCGGCTTCAAGCTTATTGCGCAGATTTTTAATATGAACCATAATGGTGTTATTGGAAAACTGTGTATACGGTTCATTCCAGACGCTTTCAAATATATTCTGTGTTGAAAATGTCTTTGTCGGATGAGAAATTAACAGCAGAAGAATCTGATATTCTTTATCCGTGAGAGCAAGCTGTCTGCCATCGTAACTGACATTGTTGCATTTTGTGTATAAGGTTAAGCCACATCGTTCAATAGTGGATGAAGCGGTGGTGTCTGATGCATCTGCATTGTCGTAGACGCGACATCTTCTGATAAGAGCCTGAATACGCGCTATCAGCTCCACGTAGGAGAATGGTTTTACAAGATAATCGTCCCCTCCGGCGGAAAGGGCTTCCATTTTATCGGTTTCAAGAGATTTGGCTGTCAAAAAGAGAATCGGAACATATGATTTTTCCCTGATTTTGCGGCATACATCGATGCCGGAAATATTTGGCATCATTATGTCAATAATCAGCAGATCAAAAGTTTTGTCGAATAATTCTAATCCTTCTTCACCATTAGTTGCCTCAACAACAGTGTAACCTTGATTTTCAAGCAAAATCCTAAGAGCATTTCTAATAGTAACATCATCTTCAATAATAAGTAGTTTATTCATACGCAAATATCTCCTAAGTAGTATAATAATATAAAATATAATAGCACATAAAAACACAATATGCGCTTAATAAAATCTGAAAAATTCTGAAGAAATCTGAAGCTTGGATGTACATGACAATGAAAAATTCAGAAATTTTCATAATAAATTAAGTCGAATTTTCAGAAATATGAGATACTATATAAACATAGACGTCTATGGTAACAATACGGTAGTAAAAAATTACAAGGAAAGGGAAATATGAGACAGCAATTAAACAGAATTATAAGTGATAAAAAAAGTATAGGAATGATAATTTTTATGCTCGTAATTCCAATTTTGGATATTGTACAGATTTATTATCAGGATATTATTAAATTTAATGGAGAAATGGGGAAACCCTATCCGTTATATGTCACATTTTTATCATGCTATTCACAAGGACACATATTTCAAATGATTTATCTGTGGTTTTTACCATTATATTTGCTTGTAATAGTGGGAGAAGAGAGTATTGTTGATTATATTACAGGATATAAGAATATATTGATATGTAAAATGGGAAAAAATAAATATATTTTACAAAAAATGAAATCAGCCTTTATTGTCTCATTTACAATTGTATTTGTAGGACTGGGATTAAATCTTATACTTTCACAAATAGTATTTAATGGGGGAACAAATACACCGTTTGATGCAGAACCATTGAAATATAACAGTTTTGCCATGGCAGAAACATTTCTTTTTGAAATAAGCTATACACATCCATTGACAACGAATATAGTCTACATTCTTATAACGGCAGTATTTGCCGGTGTTTTGGGAATGATGGGAGCTGCGTTGGCAATATCTATACACGAAAGAAAGATGGTATATGCGTTGACCTTTGCAATTTGGTTCATACCTATTTTGTTTAAAAATTCATCAATGCATATTTTTCAACCGTTTATGGAATATGGTTTTAATGTTGTTGTTCCAGTGGCGATATGGTGTATAGTGCTTTACATTTTAGTGATTATAACAGCTATTATATGGGAGAAAAAAATTGTTGAAGTATAAATATTTAGTATGTGCTTTAATATATGTGGGATTGTGTAGTATAGATTGTTATTTTTCAAATGTACCTATGCTTAATTCAATAGGGCAGATGGGGATAACGGAGGATGTAATTTTCCTGAATATCCACAATTCAGGCAGTAATTTCTGTGGAATTAAAGAAATATTGGTTGCAGATACAATTCCTGTCTTATTGGGAATATACTATGCATTGGACAAAGAAAAAACATATATATTACTTAGATATAAAACGCGGGAAAAATATAATAATAGCCAGATCAGGATAATTATTGTAATGGCGGCAATATTTTCGGCAGTTCGTCAGATAGTTGATTATATTTTTACGGTGTATAGTTTTAATGGTGCAACAATTAAGAAATATCCATTTGTGCTGTATTCTCTTATGGAATTTGTTGTTATTTGGATTTTCTTTGTCGCGACAGGTCTTTTTTACAAAATACTTAGAGATTGTTTACAAAATGAACTTATTGCTCTTATAGGAGCTTTTGGAGTTAATTTTGTACAATTCTTTTTGATAAAATTTTGGCTCGTTAAGTTTTGGATACCTGGGTTAGATGTTGCTGTAGCATATAATTTTTTGGAAGGAAATAAATCGTTTGTAAGCTGTTTGGGTATTCTTGCAAAAAATATAGTAATGGCAATAGTTCTGTACATAGCAGGAATAGTAACGTTTGCAAAAAGGGATATTTTAAGAAATGAAAAATAAGTGGTTAAACATAATATTAATCATATGCATGATTATTATGCAAAGAGTTGTAATACAAATGAGTGGCTATGAGGTATATCAATTACCATTTGCCAGTACACTTTTTATTTTTGACAACCCAACAAGTAATTTAGTGCAAATTTTATATGCATATATACCATTACCATTTGTACTTTTTTACTTTTCGGGTAATGCAAGAGAAATTACAACCGGATATGGTAAGCTTTGGCTGATCAGATCTTATAGCAGAGAGAGGTTATACTTAAAAAATGCTATATTATCAGCAGCGAAATTAGCCTGTATAGTAATAGGTCAGACGATTATTTTTTTAATATGTGATGGGACATGGAATAATTTATCAAGTATAAAATTAATACAGGTAATAGTTACATATTTTGTTGGAGTATGGGCATTGGTACAATTACAATTTTTACTTGAATTATTTATGGATGCCAGTATTTCAAATATATTTGTAAATATTTTTTTGGTGGTATCACTGATAATTGGAAATAACGTACTGATAAATCGTGATTTAAGCCGGATTGGAGTTATGCTTTTCCCCAATATGCTATTTGGAACGCGTAGTGGGATAATTTATCAAAAAAACATATATGTGAGATATGAAACTTCAATTATATGTGTGATTATATTATTAGTAGTTTTAAATATTATTTCAATAATAAAATATAAGAAAACAGACATTTACTGAGGAGATGATATAGTATGATACAATTACAAAATGTAACAAAGAGGATAAAGGAAAATACGGTATTGGATAATGTATCGTATACGTTTAAAAGTGGTTTTGTTTATGGTTTATATGGGCAAAATGGTTCAGGAAAGACTATGCTGCTAAGAGCTATAAGTGGTTTGATAAATCTGGATAGTGGAAGTATTTTCATTGATGGGGAAAAACTGCATGATAAAATTGAGTTTCCACCTGAGACCGGTATTGTTATAGAAAATATGGAATTGCTGCCGGAATGTTCCGCAAAGAGAAATCTTCAGATGCTTGCAAAGATAAAAAATATTGCTGATGAAAAAGATATAATCTTTTCTCTGGAAAGAGTAGGTCTGGATCCCGACTCTGATAAAAAAGTAAAAAAATTTTCATTGGGAATGAAACAACGATTAAATATTGCACAGGCAATTTTTGAAAATCAGAAAATTATATTGCTTGATGAACCGACAAATGCATTGGATGAAGATGCAGTGCAGCTTATATATAAAATAATAAGAGAGGAGAAGTCAAGAGGCGCAACGATTATTGTAGCCACTCATCATAAAGAAGATTTAAAGGAAGTGTGTGATGTGATATTAAAAATTGCGGAGGGAAAAATTGTTGAGGAAAATGAAAATAAATAAGTATTTTCTTGGAATTGTTCTTATAATCATAATAATTATGTACTTTATGGCTGGAGTTCTTTTCCTGGGAAATACAAGAGAAGATAATAATATGAAAGTTAGTATTGTACAACAGAGCATAGAATATCAGACTTTTAAGTCTGAAACAGAAGGCTATAATCTTGCATCAAAATACGCAGAAAATCTGCAGAATAATTCTTTGGACAAAGAAGCTATTAATTTACAATTGCAGGAGGCAAAGAAATTTTTACAGGATAATATTAAAGGAATAAGCAGGGAAAGTGATAATTTTGCGCAGATGTTTTATTATTGTGGAATCATATATGGGTTAAATAATATTTACAATTGTGGAGATTATGAATTTGTAAAGGTTGGAATGGAAGTCAGAGAGTATATTATTAAAGTTCAAGATGGTGATATGGATGATGAGCTTGAAGCTGACTTATATGATAAGCTGACAAAACTCACTGCTGATGATATACAGGAGGTTGTCGAAGCAATTGATAATTAAAACAAGATAAAAATAGCAAATCTTTAGGACAATGCAACAAATGGGATATGTACAGTTCTAAATTAACCAATTCTTTTGTAGTGCATTGTAAAACATAGCACGTCCAGAATAGTTCCAATACGCACAATTTTGACGAGGAAGATTACTTGAATAAAAGCAGATAAAAATCAGTTGTAGAAAATCCAAATAATGGATATAATAATAATATAGGAAAAGAGACGAACATAGATTTCTAACAGAAAGGACGTGATATTATGGTAACAACAGAATCTGTAACTATTAAAGTTCCGGTAGGAATGTCAAAATATCTGGTAACTATGAATCCGGAAACAGAGCTTACCCGAAATGCACTGTTGCTGTATCCATATATACTGAATCAGACGATATCCCATGGTCGTGCGGCTGAAATTCTGGGAATCAGAAAATCCGAGTTGATTGATCTGTATGATAAGCTGGGATATTCCTATTTTGATATGACGATGGATGATCTGGATGATGAACTGAATACTTTCAGAGAACTCAAAAAGAAGGAGGCTGCGGTATGATTGTTGTATCAGATACAACACCGCTGATATCACTTCTTAAAATCAATCGTATAGATTTGCTGGAAAAACTGTTTGGCGATGTTTTGATTCCGCAGGCAGTATTTGATGAGCTGACAGTTAATGAACGATTTCGGCTGGAAGCCGATGAGATCAGGCAGAAGAAATTTATCGTAGTGAAGCCTGTCAATAATCCGGAATCAGCAAGTATATTAAAAAGAGCGGCAGGTCTTGACCAGGGCGAGAGTGAAGCGATTGTCCTGTCAGATGAATTAAAAGCAGATCTGTTATTGATGGATGAAGCAAAGGGAAGAAATGTATCAGCTCAGATGGGACTTAGAATCATGGGGACGATAGGGATTCTTATGGCAGCCTATGAGGAACACGAACTGACATCGGATGAAGTCAGAGAATGCGTGGATGGTCTGCAACGTGCCGGACGACATATCGGACAGCGGCATTATCAGATGCTGTTAAGCAGATTGAAAGACTAAAAATACTCTGGTTCTATAACAGTACCGTGGTTCTGGATTGGTTCTAAAAAGTTTTGAAACGAGATGCAGGATAGAAAAATTGAAAATAGTAGTAAATCTGACGTCTGTACCATTTGTTCTGGGGCTGATTGTAGAACTGGAGGATTGTTATATTGTGACTTCGAACCGGGAGAGTGGATTCGGAAGATACGATGTGATGTTGGAGCCAAGAGATAAGTGCGATGATGCATTTATTATTGAGTTCAAGGTTCAGGATTCGGAAACAGAGAAAGATCTGGAAGATACAGTGAAAGCCGGGCTGGAGCAGATTGAATATAAGAAGTATGCTGCAACGTTGGAGGCAAGAGGAATTCCGGAGGAAAAGATTCATAAATATGCGTTTGCGTTTTGCGGGAAACATGTTTTGATAGGGAAGTCAACAACAGGAGATAAATAGCAAAAATCTCTGGACACTGCATAAAACAGGAGCCTCGCAGGAGAACTTGCTACAAAATTCGCTGTACGAAGCGGCTTAGCAGCTGTTGGAATTATGTCAAGATACAGCAATGGGGCTGTAAAAAAACTCCCCTAGAAAAAAATCGCCCAGGCCGTGAGGTCTGAGCGATTTTTTGGTATAATTAATTAAGCTACTAACAGACTATACTAATGGTAATTATACTATGCGTCAGCTGAAATTACCATTAGAAATCGCAAAATTGATCGATATTTCTGATCCGGTATATACTTTTTGTGTCCAATGTATTGACATAGATCCAATGCTTTGTACCATTGATGGAAAAATTCAATCGCACATATGGTCATTATCCGAAATATCAGGTTGCTGATGCCGGATACGGTTCTTACAATAATTATCTTTATTGCGAAGAACACGGCATGGAAAAACACATGAAATTTCCCATGTACAAAAAAGCAACGACAGACGAAAGCTGAATAAAACTCAAGCGTGATTAGCTGAGCTTTATTAAATTCACCATTTTTTATACCCAAAGATGCAGACCTGTTCAAAAATAGAAAAATTCATACAAAGAAACAACAAAACCGACATTTGCCGGAGTTGGCGTTTCTTAATTAGGGACTTATTTTACAGCCCCATTAAATTATAGCTGAATCATTATAATATATGAGATGATACCTATAACACTATAAAAGCAATGAATGAGAGTATGACAGCAAAATCTATGCCTGTTATGGTTGGAAAGAAACGATAAGAAGATATTCCTTGAATTGAACTTTGGTTTGATTCAAGGGAATTTTATATTTGGAGTGTCATTTTCTGCAATTAGGAGTCACTTTCTGCAAGAACAATTGAACAATACAATTTATTTGATATATTTAAAGAAGAAAGTGATATTTAATTTGACAAGAGTATAATCGTTTGTTAAAGAAGAAAATGGATTTCAGAGTAATTTATCAAGGAGAGAAAATTATGCTTATAGTAAGAGAGTTTAGCAATAGATTTCAGCAAATGTCTGGAATGCCTATCAATAGTAACGAAACAAAGGAAAGACTTAAAGCGGCTGGAATAGATATAAATAGTAAACAATATCGAGCTGTTATGAGTGAGATGTCCAGAGATGGTGGCGGTGGATATACTACAATCTCAGCCATTAAGAAACGAATGAGCCGATATGATAAAGATGGAGACTGGATTAATCCACGCACAGGATTGGCGGGGTTACTCGTTACAGATAAAAATTGTGCTAGCAAAAATAGAATTGTTTCAATTTCAGAAAGCATTATGGATGAGATGTTTGAAAGCACTAAAAAAGAATTTTATATGGAAAATGGGGTGCATAACGGCGATACAACAAACAGATCAGAGATATATCAAAAGTTGTATCAGCAAACTGAGAAAAACGACAGATTAGCAGCAGGGTATACATTAGAGGAGTATGAGCGACAGTATTGGCAGGCATTCACAGATGCCGTAAAAGTAGCAGACCCTAAATGGGAGGCTGGAAAACCTATCATGCCAGGAGTTTTAGATAGAATTACAAGTAAATCCATTGATGCTTTATTAGTAAAATCTGGTAGTCAACTGATTAGAAAGTCATTTGAACGAATGATATAAAAAGTATCCATTTTGCGGGAGAGCATTCTGTTTGATAATATTTATGTTTTGACTTAAGGAGGATTTTTTATGAATACTATTAAGAAGAGAGCTTTAACATCAATTGCAGTATGTTTTATGGCATGTTTAATGTTTTCAATACCGGTATTAGCAGCTTCAAATTCATTTTCGAAGACCACTGTAAAGTTAAATGCGATAGATGGTGGGGTATCTCAAATAGCAAAAGTTTCTTCAGGAAGTGTTTTAGGAACCAATCCTAAAATCACTCAGGTGAAAGTATACTTAAATGTAGCAAGTGGTACAGATCCGTTTGACCTTTATATTGGAGAACAAAAAAATTTATAGTTGCATTATGTTTTAGCTTTTTTATGTTCATGTGTAGTGTGTCAACTGTGTATGCGTATAATACATATAATCAGCACAAATTGACATATGGTGTGGGAAATTATGGAAAAGATACACAACATTACTTTATTACATCAAGTGCAAGCGGCTATGCATCTTATATTAATACGGCAATGAGCGAATGGGTAAATACAACTAGTAGCATGGGAGTAACAACCCCTATTTCTTATACAAAAACCACAACACAATCAAGTAGTAGAATGGATATATATCAAGTAAGTACTGTTAATGAATGGTGGGGGTTAACAACTATGTATAATGGAAGTACAGAGGTTGATCCATTCAGTAGCAATTGGGCTTGGGGAAAAATACAATTAGATGCGGATTTTTCGGATTTAAGTGAAAATAAAAGATTGGCTGTTATAGCTCATGAAATGGGGCATGTTATGGGGGTGGCACATTCAGACTTTAGTAATGTTTTGATGAGGGCAGATATTGCTTATAATTCAAGTAGTACCTCGAGAGCACAAACTAATGATTTAGGTGGAATAAATTATTTATATAAGTAGGAGGAAGTAAAATGAAAAAAATTGGTATTAGAATATTAGGGTGTATGGCATTATTGTCAATGGTTGGTTGTGGAAGGATAGAAGGTGCAAGTGTTCAGGATTTAAGCAATACTAAAGATGCAATTGTTGAAAGTGAAACCACTTTGGCAGAAAATAATAATGAATATTCAAATAAAAATTCCCTATTTTATAGTGATATTTCTAGTTATGAAATTTTTACAGATGTAAATAGTGAAGCTGCGTTAAAAAATCTTTACTATAATATTGATGAATTTATTGATAGTGACTCATCAGATGTCATTGTAAAAGGAAATATTATAGAAATAGAATATGTGTATATTGATGGATGTTCTTATTCTGTGCTTACCGTTGATGTGGAGAGAGCATATAAAGGCGAGGTGCAGGAAACCATCACTGTGTATGAGGATGGAGGATATACTCGGCTGAGCGATGAAAAGGAACAAATTGAAGCACATGCCGATTTGTCACAATACACAGAAGAAGAAATGGAAAATTTGCTAATTAACCATACTTTTATGGGTGCGGAACATTCAAATGTTGGAGATACTGTTATTCTATTTCTGAAAACAAATGAAGGCAGTATTCTGGGTGACAGTTATCGAATTAACTGTTCAGTCTTTGGACGGTACACTTTGAATAAAGATAGCTATATTAGACCTGAATTTATTGTTGAGAATGATAATCCAGAGAAAATAACAACATATAGTAATATGGATACATTCGAGTTTTCGGTGTCTAAATCAATGCTTGAAGATAAACTTTCACAGCAGTAAAATGTCTATATTGAAAATATTGGAAAAAAGTAAATGTTTGATATAACAGACTATCAAAGAAAATTATGCATTTTTTCTATGGGGTATTCTTGCAACAGTGATGTAATTTAATAGGCACAGGAATATGTCAAAAGACCAAAACAGAAAGTGTTAATGATAATAGGTGTTTACTGTTATAACATTTGTTATTTAAAGGGACTGTCGCTTTAACGATTTAGCATGACAGCCCCTTTTTCGAATCTCTTTTTTAAAATATTATAGGGAAGAAACAAGATGGACTAGAACAAGTCCCTTTTCATCATGCATATTGCATAAAATAATGCAAAAAGAACCAAAATGGGTTCATAGGCATGGTGAAAAGGGATGGAACAGAAAATAAAGCAAGATGAGATATTTATTGGTAAGAATATCCGGCGTATAAGGAAAGAAAGAGGAAGAACATTTGCTAAAGAGATATAATTATATTCTTTAAGTTCGGAGACAGTAGTAATGCCGGCATATGTTAATGCAAATTTGGTAATAGAAGAAAGATTAAGCTGTTCAAAATGTTGATTTTGGTCATTTTCTACAAATATAGGTCGATTTCTGCCTTTTATTTGATTGTTCGGGTGAGAAATAGTAATATATGACTGTAAAATGGTTTTATATTATTCTAATTGAACGAGGGAAAATAAGCTATGTTTAGAATTGCTATATGCGATGATGAAAAGATTTTTAGAGATGACCTAAAGGAAATACTTATACGTTATATGACTGACAGAGGAATAATGCTTGAAATTGATACTTTTAGTTCAGGAAAAGAATTTGTTGAACTGGGAATTGAAATGGTAAAATATAAGATTGTTTTTCTGGATATCAACATGGATGAACTGGATGGAATTATGACAGCAAAAAAGATCCGGGAAAACAGCAAGGATATGTTTATTGTTTTTGTTACAGCCTTTGTAAACTATACGATAGAAGGATATAAGGTAGATGCAGTAAGATATATTTTAAAGGACAATAAAAATCTGGTTGCCAGTGTTTATGAGTGCATGGATGCAATTCATGAAAAAATGGATTATAAGATTACTTGGGCTGAATTTGATTTCTGCGAAGGTACAAGGAAAGTTTCATTGAATCGCATATTGTATATTGAGAGTAAATTACATAAATTGGAGTTTCATGTAATGGAGGATTGTCTGCAAAAATATACATTACAAGGGACGCTAAATGAAATAGATGATAAGTTTGCCGGAAATGATTTTCTGCGGATACATCAGAGCTTTCTGGTTAATATGAAATTCATTAAAAATATAAGCAGATACAGAGTATTGCTGAATAATGGAATTCTATTAGATATAGCTAGAGCGAGATATAAATATGTAGAAGAAAAGTTTATCGCTTATAGAGGTGAAGTATAAATGTTTGTTTACATTCAGAGTCTTATGATTATGATGTTGGAAATATTATGCTGCAAAATTTTTTTTGAAGCATTTGGAATAAAAAGAGAGGAAAATAATTGTTGGAAAAATTATAGTATAGTTATCGGATTGACAGTGCTTTGCTATTTTATTGCAATGATTTTTCGAGACTATTTTATTGTAAAGCAGGTATTTTCAATTATTCTCATAACATTCTTTATGTTGCTTTATCTTAAACTGAGTTTTGGTAAGGCGATGATTTTATCAGCATTATTTGAGAGTCTTTTGCTCGTGATGGATTATTTCGCGTTACTTATGAATATTTATATTTTTCATAACATGGAAGAAGTATGGGAATCACATGTTATACAGGGTTCATTGGTCGTTGTTTTAGGAAAGGCATTGTTACTTTTTGCTGTATTAATTATTAGAAATCATATGGAGAAAAAATCTTTGGCTATGCTGGCAGATACAGAATGGCTTCGGTTTATTTTTTTCCCTATTTTCACAATATGTGTTATTACAGCTATGATAAAAATGTCTGAAGATATAAAAAATAAAGCCCAGGAGAATTTATTTTTTGTTATAGCGTGTGGATTGGCGGGAATGAACATAGTTGTATTTTATTTAATATATGATATTTTAAAACGAGAAAATAAATTGCAGGAGGAACGTATTTATAGGATACAGGTTAAAAACCAAATAGGTATGTATCGTTCTATTTCTGAAAATTTTGATAAACAAAAGAAAATGACACATGAATATAAAAATCAGATTATGTGCATTGATTCTTTGATAAAAAAGAAGAAATATGATTCATTGGAAAGCTTTGTAAATAAAATCAGTGGTCAAATTAGTAAAGAATTGGATTTTATTTGTACAAATAATGTGATTGTGGATGCGGTATTGAATACTAAATATCAGGAAATAAGGGATAAAGGTATTGTTTTTGTATTTAAAATTAATGATTTATCATCTTTGAATATTAGCGATGAGGATGTTGTGGTTATTATGTCCAATTTATTAAACAATGCGATTGAAGCATGTGAAAAGTGCAGAGGGGATAAAATAATAAAATTGAAAATTGTTATAGAGGACAATAATGCGATTATATCGGTGAAAAATACTTATGAGAATGCTGTTATTTATGAAAATGGAGAGATACAGACTACAAAGATTCTGGATACAGATGAACATGGAATAGGAATAAAAAATATAGCTGAAACAATAAGGAAGTACGGGGGCTCTTATGTGATTCAAAACGATGAACGAGAGTTTTATTTTTCCATTATGATTCCTCTAGTGAAAAGTGATTTCTGAGAACAAATCACTTTTTTGTCGTTTTCTGCAAAATAAGTACACTTTCTGCAATAGACCTTGTTAAGAAATTGTGTATTGTTATACTTACAGTAGAAGGAGGCGTTGATATGATTGAGAAGATGGCAATGGGGTTGGTTGACCAAATGGCTGAGGAAAAAATGATTGACAAGGAAGCGGAAGAATATTATGTCTATACGCTTGTTTCGTTAATGGAAAAATTTATAACCATTGGAACTATTTTGCTAATAAGTGTACTGATTGAGAAATTAGTTCCAACAGCATTCTTTTTGTTATTCTTTTTGTCATTAAGAAAAAGAACAGGCGGATATCATATGAATACCTTTTTTCAATGTTATTTGGGTACAGTGGTTACTTATATGCTTGTCTTAGGTTTATGTATGGTTCTGGTTGACTATCCGCAGCTGGTTTTTGGATTATTATTAGTTGCAATTTGCATAGTTGAAGTTATAGGGACTGTTAATCATCCCAACATACATATGGATGCGGTAGAACTGTCAGAATCAAAGAGGGCGGCAAGAATTTTGTGTGCAGTTGAAGTGTGTGTTATTTACACTTTTACTTTGCTCGGAGCCGATATGATGTATGTTTGCCATATGGCAGTTGCTGTTATATTATGTGCGGTTCTGTTGCTGATAGCTAAAATATTAAAACAGGAGGTAAAGAGAAATGAAGAAAATTAACAAAAAGGTATTGAAGGTTGTGGAGAGGGTGATAAGAAATGAGATTAAGAGAGCCAGTGGTGATCCTCCGTTTTGTTTGGGGATATTTCATCAACCGAAAAGACCGGTAGAACATAAATGTAATAGAGAAAATAAATAAAGAAATAAATGGTAGTATATTTCTTCACAGACTCCTTAAATCCTATAATTTCAAGCTTTTGCGATACTTTGTTGTTCATATCATTATTCACCCACCAGGTGAAGAAAATATATGGTAAAATAGACGTAACAAAACCTATAGATTGGAGTCTTTTACCATGAATAACAACCACCGAATCACACTGAGCACCAATAAGAACATTATTGTTGAGTTTACAAATGATACAATAAATCGTTCTGAATAAAGTGTTTTTCAGGAAACATCCAATTTAGGAATTTTGATTAAGAGAGAGATAATAAAATGAAAATATGTTATATAGTTGTTTCAGCTTTTTTGATTATTTTCTATCCAAGACAATTAACACATCTTATGTGCTTTGGGAGACATCGTGATAAGAATATTGTCAAAAGCAAAGCTGCTTATTGGGGAATATATTTGTTTTGGACAATTATTTTTTTGATTGGTTGTCTGATGATGGGTTCAGCGATGAAAGTAAATTCTACAATGGATAAATTAGTGTATTATTTCATTTTAGGAAGTGATAATAGGGATTGTGTTGAATTGGGAAGTGAAGAGAATGATGAGGCATATATTTCTACATATTATACACGAAAGGAAATCAATGAGAGCTTTTTATTTGAGGTTGTCCAAAAACATGAATATGCATATGAGATGTGTCAATTACAGGAGTTGATAATTAAGAAACAGGATGAAAGATGGATACTTTATTTGAATGATGAGGTGATGGGATATGTAGAAGTAAAAAAAGGTTTTTTAATTAAGGAGTTTTGTTTTGTGTGGGATAGGCAAAAAATAGACCAAAGGAGGCAGTTATATGAGTAAAAAAATGTGCAAGAGGATATTTTCAGTAATTTTATCATTAGGTCTTGTTATGGTTCAATCCATGAATGTTAATGCAGCAGGTAATGAAATTGGTAAATATTCAGTATTCGTTTAGTGGCAGATATGCGGTGCGGACAGGCATCTATTTGGGATTTTAAAAAATAGCAAAAATCTCTGGACACTGCAACAAACAGGAGCCTCGCAGGAACACTGCTGTAAAATCCGCTTAGTATGAGCGTATTTTGCAGCAAGTGCTCCTGCGAGGCTTTGTCATTTAATCCAATAAACTTAAAACGCTTTATTTCTTCTTCCACGCAAGAAGCCTCTCAATATGCAGCGGTTTCCCCTGAACAGCCTGCACCTTCAATCTGTTTTCCTCACTGAAACCAACCAGAATATCATGATTAGCCTCAGCCAGATAATCGATGATACCATCGATATCAGACTTCGTGTTCTTCGGACAATGAATATACAGATGCTTATTTGCGGAAATATGCAGTGTATATGAGATGCTGAAATGATACCACAGAATCTTGTGCAGGGTAGAGTATTTGTAAATCCATAAAATCTCTTTGATAGGCACGATGGCATTGCCATAAGGCGAGGTCATGATAAAATAGTGCTCTGTGATAAACATGTCCTCGGTGGCAAGCTGTGGCAGTGTCGCAAGCTCCTCCTCAGCCTCGGCAAGCAGCTTGTGCGGATTGCCAAATACAACAAGATTCTGACATGCCGGTGCCAAAACAGGAAACCTGATGCATAGGATGTAGAATATCAGGCTGATAACAGCATAGATGAGAGTGCCAAAATAAAAAACAAACATAAAAATAGTAGTTTTCAAATGGTACTCAGGCTCATTAAGATAGTAGCCTGTTATGGTATCGGAGAGTCCCTTGGAATCCCAACTCAGATCCTTAGACAGTTTATTTACAAACTGTGTGTAGGTGCCCTTTCCCTTTACGATTTTACCGACCACCGTGAGTTTGTCGATAGAGGGCAGACCCTCCTCACAGGTGGATGGTGCAAGCAGTACAATAGAGCAGTGCTTATCACGCATGCAGTAGTAGTAATAGCCCTTGATATCGTTGCCGTCCTTCATGGTGTAGCCGGTAAAGTAAAGCTTTTTAAGGGTGGTTTTTACATATCTGTCCGAATCCTTGTATGCAGCTTCAAAGCTGACAGAATCGTCAATGTGTATGGGCGATAAAATATCTCCGAGTGAAAATGCAAACCATAGCACGGTAAGCAGAATGATGTATACAATCGGAGAGAAAAGACGCCTTTTGTAAAATGCTTTGATGTTTTTTGTTATGTAGTGTTCGTAATTATCAATCATATGCTTAGTATAATGGTTTTTGTGCCTTATATCAACCTTGATTTTGAGACATTTAATTGTTATTATATGATTAAAGGGTCAAAAGGTATCATCGATGCATGCTTGCATGCAATTCGATGTATACCTTAGTGACCCGCACTACACCGAGAAAGTAGCAATTTGCTGCGGAAACGCAGAAAATTAGCGGATTTCGAGGTGGAGTCAGATTACGGGAATGCGTAGCATGTAGTAATCTGATTAATCATAAATGAGGGGCAAAATACCTTTTGACTCTCATATCATTACGGTAAATAGAAACACGAAATGAGGTAATTATGGAAGCATACACGAGTTTTGCCCGGGTGTATGACATGTTCATGGACAATGTGCCATATGAGAAGTGGGGCAGATATATTGTCGAAAAACTGCGTGCAAATGGCATAGACAGTGGATATGTCGTGGACTTAGGCTGTGGTACGGGAAAGCTTACCACGCTTCTTGCAGATGCAGGCTATGATATGATAGGCATTGACAATTCTTTTGACATGCTTGATATGGCGCTTGAGAGAGAGGATGACAGAATCCTTTATCTGATGCAGGATATGAGAGAGTTTGAACCGGGAGAAAAGGTGAGTGCTGTCGTAAGCGCATGTGACAGCATCAATTATATTCTTGAGCCTGAGGATCTTCAGGCAGTTTTTTTCTGCGTGAGCGAAAGTCTTAAAGAGGGTGGCATTTTTATATTTGATATCAATACTCCATACAAATATGAGGTGCTCATGGCTGATAATACCATAGCTGAAAACCGTGATGAGGGCAGCTTTATATGGGACAATTATTATGATGCCGATGAGAAAATAAACGAGTATGACCTGACACTTTTTATAAAGGAGCAGTCAGAGGATGAGGATGACATCTACAAGAAGTTTGAGGAAACTCATTTCCAGAGATGCTATGAGATTTCAGAGCTTAAGGAGCTTCTTGAGCAGTCGGGACTTGTGTTTGATGCGGTGTATGATGCGTACACAGACGATCAGGTGAAGTGTGACAGTGAGAAGGTCACTGTAATTGCACATAAAGCATAGAATTAGATAATGAGAGGTAAATTATGTCAGATTATATAGTAAGAGCAACAGCGGCGGATGCCAATATCAGAGCATTTGCTGTAACATCAAAGGAGATGGTGGAGACCGCCAGAGAGGATCACATGACAACACCTGTCATGACGGCGGCACTTGGCAGACTTCTTTCTGCGGGAGCCATGATGGGAGCTATGATGAAGGGCGATAAGGATATCATAACTCTTCAGATACAGTGCAGCGGACCTGCAAAGGGACTTACCGTCACAGCAGATTCGCACGGCAATGTAAAGGGCTTTGCCATAAATCCACAGGTTGAGCTGCCACTCAATGCAGCAGGCAAGCTCGATGTGGGTGGAGCGCTTGATCTTGGAATACTTACAGTCATAAAGGATATGGGCTTAAAGGAGCCGTATTCAGGTCAGTGTGAGCTTAAAACAGGTGAGATAGCTGAGGATTTGACCTATTATTTTGCCACATCTGAGCAGATTCCGTCGGCGGTTGGTCTTGGCGTGCTTGTGGATAAGGATCAGAGCGTAAAGCAGGCCGGTGGATTTATCATCCAGCTTATGCCGTTTACACCGGATGAGGTTGTGGACAGGCTTGAAAAGAAAATCACAGAGATTGATTCTGTGACACAGATGCTTGACAGGGGGCTGACTCCGGAGCAGATACTTGAGGAAATTTTAGGGGATTTCGGGCTTGAAATCACAGATACGACTGAGACACGCTTCCACTGTGACTGTTCAAAGGAGCGTGTGAGCAGAGCACTTTCCACTCTGAGCAAAAAGGATCTTGATTCCATTATCGCAGATGGTGAGAGCATTGAGGTAAAGTGCCAGTTCTGTAATAAGGCATATGAGTTTACGGTGGATGAGTTGAAGGAGATGCGCTAATTGAAGGACGGATATATAAAGGTCGCTGCAGCGACACCAAAGGTAAAGGTAGCTGATACTGTATACAACGGACAGCTTATTAAAGCTCTTATGAAGGAGTGCACTGACAACGGGGCAAAGGTGGTTGTTTTCCCGGAGCTTTGCATTACCGGATACACCTGTCAGGATCTTTTCTGGCAGGATAAGCTCATAGCTGCAGCAGAGGATGAGCTTATAGGGATAGCTGATTACAGCAGGAGCCTTGACGGCATATTTTTCATAGGGCTTCCATATGAGATAAACGGCATGCTCTATAATATGGCGGCAGTTGTATCGCGCGGAGAGGTGCTTGCCATGGTGCCAAAGACATTTCTGCCAAACTATAATGAGTTTTATGAGGCAAGGCATTTTGCATCGGGAGAAAACTTAAGCACATATGTCACACTGAAAAATGGACAGCAGGTGTCTGTAGATACTGATTTTATTTTTAGCTGCAAGCAGCTGCCAAAGCTTAAGATAGCGGTGGAGCTTTGTGAGGATCTTTGGACTCCGAACCCGCCGAGCATCAGACACGCGATGTCTGGTGCCACTGTGATTGTAAATCTGTCTGCATCAGATGAGGTGACAGGCAAGGCAATATACAGGAGAGAGCTTGTGAGCGGACAGTCTGCCAGATTAATCTGTGGATATATTTATGCGTCAGCGGGAGACGGTGAGTCCACACAGGATGTGGTCTACTCAGGACACAATCTCATCTGTGAAAACGGAAATGTGCTTGCCGAGTCAAAGCGCTTTACAAATGAGACTATATACAGCGAGTTTGATGTAGAAAGAATAGAGACTGAGAGGCGCAGGATGACAACATTTGTTGTCGAGGATGATCACAGATGGGCTGAGTTTGATCTTGAGGTAAAGGATACCACTCTTAGCCGCTATGTGAATCCGGCTCCTTTTGTTCCTGCAGACAAGACAGACAGGGACAGACGCTGTGATGAGATTCTTATGATTCAGGCTATGGGGCTTAAAAAGAGATTAGAGCATACCAACTGCAAGACAGCAGTTATCGGTATTTCAGGAGGACTCGACTCCACACTGGCACTGCTTGTCACGGTAAGGGCGTTTGACCTTTTGGGAAAGGATCACAAGGATATAGCGGCAGTTACTATGCCGGGCTTTGGAACAACAGACCGCACATATGACAATGCGGTAAATCTCATTAAATGCCTTGGAGCTACATTTATCGAGGTGGATATAAAGGATGCCGTAAATATACATTTCAGGGATATCGGACAGAATCCGTCTGTGCATGATGTCACATACGAGAATGGACAGGCACGTGAGCGCACACAGATACTTATGGATATCGCAAACAAGGAAAACGGAATGGTTATAGGTACAGGAGATTTGTCAGAGCTGGCACTCGGCTGGGCTACCTACAACGGAGACCATATGTCCATGTATGCTGTAAATGCATCGGTTCCAAAGACTCTGGTGCGCCATCTGGTAAAATACTATGCAGATACCTGCGGCAGCGATTTGCTGGAAAGTACACTTCTTGATGTGCTTGATACACCTGTTTCTCCTGAGCTTTTACCACCTGAAAACGGTAAGATTTCACAGAAGACAGAGGATCTTGTGGGCCCTTATGAGCTGCATGACTTCTTCCTTTACAATATGCTGCGCTGCGGCTATGCTCCTGCCAAGGTTTACCGCCTTGCAAGGATAGCATTTGAAGGAAAATATGATGATGAGTTTATTCTCAAATGGCTTAAGAACTTCTATCGCAGATTTTTTGCACAGCAGTTCAAGCGCTCATGTCTGCCGGATGGACCAAAGGTAGGAACAGTGGCGGTCTCACCGAGAGGAGACCTAAGGATGCCTTCTGATGCGTGTGGACGTATCTGGATGGATGAGGTTGATAAGCTGTAATAGTAAGAGGAGAACAATGGGAAAGACACATAAGAAAACTCATAGAAGGCAGGGAAGCATAAAACGTGCAAGGCACCGCGACAGGCGTATGAAAATAGGCGCAATAGTTCTTTGTGCAGCGATAATCATAACAACATTTCTGGCGTGTGGCATGCAGCTTTTAGCTCCCGTAGCTGATGCAGTGGTAGGTGCTGATAATAAGACGCAATCAAGAGATGTTGATGTGCAGAAGAATAATAATTCACTTACCGCATCTAAAATGGATTCAGAAAAAAATCAAAACAGCTCAGAGGCTGATGTAAACGCTGCGGAGCAAGACAGCGAGCCTGACAAGGAAACGAAGCTTGATGAGATACTTCACAGTGCAAAGTATCCGGGGCAGCTAAAGGAACTTGCCAAGAGAAATGATGAGGCAATTGACTTCATATATGAGTATCCTAAGGAGCACTCGAAAGAGCATGATATTGATCTGACTGCAGAGGCTTCGCAGGATACAGTACCTCTTTTGCAGCAGTGGGATAAGAGATGGGGCTATGAAAAGTACAGTGGCAATTATTTTGCGGCGAGTGGCTGCGGTCCGACTGCACTTTCGATGGTTGTATTATATCTGACACATGATGCACAGGCGTCCCCTCTTGCGGTGGCAGAGTATGCAAAGGAGGCCGGCTACAGTGTGGATGGCTCCGGAAGTGCATGGAATCTTATAAGCAAGGGCTGCAGGCACTTCGGCGTAAATGCTAAGAGCGTAAAGGTAAATGAGGATATTTTTAAGGAAAAGCTTGATGAGGGCAATCTGATAGTCGTAAATGTCGGTCCGGGAGATTTCACAGACAATGGACATTTTATGGTGATCACAGGCTATGATGATGAGGGCTTTACTATAAATGATCCAAACAGTATCATAAAGAGCAATACCCACTGGCAGTTTGAGAGGCTGAGTTCGCAGATCAGGGCTGCATGGAGGATGTTTGTGTAGATAATAGCAGCAACACATGCATTTATGCTGATGTTTGTGATGCATATGGAAAAATTAAAAAATAAGAGATAATAAAACCTGCTGTGTCATGCTTGTCTGACACAGCAGGTTTTTAATAACAAACAGTAAAGTATGGTATGCAGATTATAGCAATTGAATACCATGCTCCTCACATTCCTTAATTGTCTCATCAGGCCACAGTGAGCTTTGTACCTCACCGATATGAGCCTTTCTGAGGAAGAACATACAGATTCGTGACTGTCCGATTCCGCCTCCGATAGTGTACGGAAGCTCCTTGTTGAGGATAGCCTTCTGGAATGGAAGCTTAGCACGCTCAGGACATCCGGCCTTGTCAAGCTGTTCCTTTAGGGCTTTTTCATCTACACGGATACCCATTGATGAAAGCTCAAGTGCGATATCAAGAACAGGATAGTACACGATGATATCAGCGTTTAAAGCCCAGTCGTCATAGTCAGGGGCACGTCCGTCGTGAGGCTCTCCGTTTGCAAGCTTGTCACCAATCTGCATTACACAGATTGCACCCTTTGCCTTTGCAAAATAATACTCGCGCTCCTTTGGAGTATTGTCCGGGAACATTTCCTCAAGCTCTGATGTGGTGATAAAGGTGATATCCTTTGGCAGAATCAAATCTATGTAGTCGTACTGTATAGCCATGTACTGCTCGGTCTTGCGCAGGCATTTGTATACTGTCTTTACTGTTTCCTTAAGGAAGTCTAAGTTTCTGTCCTCCTTGCGGATGACCTTTTCCCAGTCCCACTGGTCAACAAATATAGAGTGGATATTGTCAGTCTCCTCATCACGTCTTATGGCATTCATATCTGTGTAGATGCCCTCGCCGAGAGAGAAGCCGTATTTCTTTAATGCATATCTCTTCCACTTGGCAAGGGAGTGAACGACCTCAGCCTCCTTGTCACCCTGCTCAAGGATGCCGAAGGTAACAGGTCTTTCATATCCGTTTAAGTTATCGTTTAAGCCTGTGGTAGGATCAACGAAAAGCGGTGCTGAAACACGTGTCAGGGAAAGACGCTGTGCGAGCATGCCCTGGAAGAAATCCTTAACAGTCTTGATGGCAAGCTGTGTATCGTGAAGATTCAGTGCCGAAGAATAGTTCTTTGGTATTGTTAATTTGCTCATTTTCGATTAAACCTCGTTGTATTATTAATTTTTAAATAAAATTCCTTTAACCTGATTATTATATCACAATTTTTCTAGAAAGATAGTCCATAATATGATAAAATTAGATAGTTTAAAGAAAAACAATATCGTTTTACCTTATTTTATGTGTTTAAGGTGTTAATGAAAGGTAGTAGATTTATATGAGAAAAAGAGATATGACCTTTGCTTCGGCGGTGCTTGAGGCAATAGATGCTATTTTAGCTCTTGCGTATATAGGCTTACAGATTTATTATGGAGTGTGCTATCACATACAGGTATTTAAGTTTGTGGCCAATATACTTGTGCTTTTGCTTGTATACATTGCAATCACATGGCTGCAGCATTATCCGGAAAAGCTAAATCACATAGCAGCGGAGCTGTGTGTGGGCAATATCAGAAAGTATTCACTCAGGCTTTTGATGTTTGTAAAGCTTGTTTTTACTGCGGGGCTTTTGGTGCCATGCGTGTGTGATGCGTTTGGAATAGCAATCCGCGATGTATACAGCCTCATTATGATAGGGCTCATCCTTGTGGTGACGGCATATTATGAGTACAGGATATTTCAGGAAATAAAGTCATTGCGGAAATAATATAGGAGAAATAAAATGCAGCTTAGTATAGAAGAAGTTAAAAAGCTGGATAGTAACAGCTATCAGATAATAGATATAAGAAGTGAGGAAGAGGTGGCGCACGGTGCCATAAAGGGAGCACTCAATATTCAGGCAGAGAAAATAGAGTCAGATGAGAGGGTGTTGCATGATAAGAAGCTTGTCATAGTCTGCAGCCGTGGTAAGACGAGTGTGGATGTGGCAGAGTATCTCACAGAAAAAGGTTTTGATGCGGCAAGCTTAAAGGGCGGCTATATAAGCTGGCTGCTTGATGCCATGAAAGAGGATGAGGTGGCAGAGCGCGATATAAAGGCGGATGTGGAGCAAAGCATCAGAAAGAAATTTAAGAAATCCATCTGGCGCAAGTTTACAAAGGCGATAAACACCTATGAGCTTGTAAAGCCGGGGGATAAGATTGCAGTGTGTATCTCGGGAGGTAAGGATTCCATGCTCATGGCAAAGCTTTTTCAGGAGCTTAAGCATCACAACAAGTTTGATTTTGATGTGAAGTTTCTCGTCATGGACCCGGGCTACAATGAGGCGAACAGGCATGTTATAGAGGAAAACTGCAGGAACCTTGGCATCCCTGCCACTATTTTTGAGTCAGATATATTTGATGCTGTATATGATATAGAAAAATCGCCATGCTATTTATGTGCGAGGATGAGAAGAGGACATCTGTATGCATTTGCAAAGGAGCTGGGCTGCAACAAAATTGCGCTCGGACATCACTATGATGATGTTATCGAGACGATACTCATGGGCATGCTCTACGGTGCACAGGTACAGACCATGATGCCTAAGCTTCACAGCACAAACTTTGAGGGCATGGAGCTTATCAGGCCTCTTTACCTGGTCAGGGAGGACGATATCAAGGCATGGCGTGATTACAACGGTCTACATTTTATACAGTGTGCCTGCAAGTTTACAGATACCTGTACCACCTGCAATAATGAGGAAAACCGCTCAAAGCGTGTTGAGATAAAGCAGCTCATCGCTAATCTTAAAAAGGTGAATCCTTTTGTCGAGGCAAATATATTTAAGAGCGTGGAGAATGTAAATCTGGCTACGGTTGTAGCATATAAAAAGGATGGCATAAAGCACAGCTTCCTAGATCACTATGATGAATAAGACAGATATATTTCAGGAGGGCATTGTATGGCAGATATCATGGATTATATTGACTGGCGTGGAGATATAGGCTTTGATGAGGTGCATGTAAATGAGGTGGACGGACTGATTTTTTCACAGCTTATTTATGTGCAGATGAAGCCATATATGCCGGATGCAAAGAAGTCATACCTTACGATAAAACAGCTTTCAAGCCTTTACTGCGCGGATCACAGTGATGATGAGATTGAGCAGATGCCTAATCTTTTCCGCCACTCCGCGAGGCTGCTTCAAAAGCTGGCGCACTCAAGGCGCTATGCTGACTGCATTTTGAGATATTATATATACGATATAAGTGAAAAAGAGGAGTCGCAGTTTTCTGCGGTTACGATAGAACTGCCTGACGGCACATATTTCATTTCCTACAGTGGTACAGACCATTCCGTGGTCGGCTGGAAGGAAAACTTTAATCTAAGCTATCTCGATGAGACACCGGGACAGAACAAGGCGAAAAAATATTTAAAGCAGGTGGCAGCATATATATGCAATGATGATAGGGGCATAAATGAAAAAGCCATAAATGATAAAGCTTTAGATGATGAAAATATCAACAATAAAAGCATCAATACAAGAAAGCTGTGGATAGGCGGACACTCAAAGGGTGGAAATCTGGCAGTGTTTGCCGCCATGCATGTGGATAAAGAGGTGCAGGATGTCATTATTAAGGTGTTTAATTTTGACGGGCCGGGCTTCAATCACAAGATGATATATACGGCAGGCTACAAAAGAATTTTTGACAGAATAGAGACATTTCTGCCGCAGTCGTCTATTGTTGGCTTATTGCTTGAGCATGTGGACAATTATGAGGTGGTAAGAAGCCGTAATTCGGGGCCGCTGCAGCATGATGCTTTTTCATGGGAGATAATGGGCGGAAGTATCATAAAGGCGGATGGGCTGGACAAAAACAGTGTGCGCCTTGACAAGACACTCAGAAACTGGATAGGAAGCATGGATGAGGCGCAGCGAAAGCAGTTTGTAAATGTGCTTTTTTCAATAGCATCGGACTCCAATTTTGAGAACCTTGACCAGATGTCATTTAAGCAGCTCATTGAGATGATAAAGGCTGCCGATGAGCTGTCAAAGGCTGACTGGAGCATGCTTAAGGATACAGTAAGACTCCTGATTTCTGCCGGTGTCGGCGTGGTCAGGGATGAAAAGGAGAAATAAATGTTAAATCAGTTTTCAAGAACACAGCTTTTGCTTGGAAAAGAGGCGATGGATAGGCTAAAGGGCGCAAGAGTCGCAGTATTTGGAATAGGAGGAGTGGGCGGATATGTCTGCGAGGCACTAGTCAGAAGCGGCGTGGGAGCGATTGACCTTATCGATGATGACAAGGTGTGTCTTACAAACCTAAACAGGCAGATAATTGCAACCCGAAAGACCATAGGAAAATACAAGACAGATGTGATGGAGGAGAGGATTCATGATATTAATCCTGATGTCAGTGTCGTGACGCACAGGTGCTTCTTTTTGCCGGAAAATGCTGATGAATTTCCGTTTGAAGAGTATGATTATATAGTTGACGCGGTTGATACGGTCACAGCAAAGATTGCGCTTGTCATGAAGGCACAGGAGAAAAATGTCCCTATCATAAGCAGCATGGGAGCGGGAAATAAGCTGGATGCAAGTGCATTTAAGGTGGCTGATATATATAAGACCAGCATGTGTCCTCTTGCAAAGGTCATGCGCCGTGAGCTTAAAAAACGTGGCGTGAAAAAGCTCAAGGTGGTATACTCTGAGGAGAAGCCTACAAGACCGATAGAGGATATGTCTATAAACTGCAGAACCAACTGCATCTGCCCGCCGGGTGCCGAACACAAGTGCACAGAGCGCAGGGATATTCCCGGAAGCCTTGCATTTGTACCATCAGTGGCAGGACTTATCATCGCGGGCGAGGTGGTACAGGATATAGCCTTTGACAGGGTATGATGAAGAATACAATTACGAAAAGAGAGGAATAAAAATGCCAGTATTTGATTTTAGCGATACACCGGTAGCAAATGAGCATCCGGAGTGTACATATGAGACATTTCATTCGACAGAGACCAAGGCATCGGCCGATAAACCGATTGTTGTGATAGACAATAAGCAAAAGGAGTGGGCGCATCATGCGCTCGGTATGTTTACAAATCCGATAAAGCGTACATCCTTTGAATTTGAGGATGGTGACGTGGTAATCAGTGCAGATATCCTGCGCATTGATTCCCGCTTCGTTAGCCTTTTTAAGTGGCTTGGCGAAAATCACATAAAAGTACAGCTTTCAGGAGCCAATACACCTGACGGATACGCAGTATACAGGGTGAGGGAGGTGTCTCTCGGCAGAGGCACAAAGCTGTCTGCAGAGGACGGATTCCTGCAGTATATGATGGAAAGGCTTTTTGCCAGCACCATGCCTGAGGATGAACCTGACCTCGATGATTACGAGGAAGAGGGCGACAGCATGAAGCTCACCAGTATACAGAGCATCACAGATTTCATGACATGTGCAGGCCGTACACTGCCTGACAATATACTGCTGTGGGCCAGAAGAAATCTGGCAGTTGCGCGTTCAAGCGAGGTATCACCTGAGGAGAGACGCCATGCGCAGAGAGCACTTTCCATCATGATGAATATCCAGTGGAAGGGAAATTACTTTGAGGCAATTGACCCTGTGGAGGCAAGGCGCATACTCGATGAGGAGCTCTATGGCATGGAGAGCGTGAAGCAGAGAATCATTGAGACCATTATCCAGATAAACAGGACTCATACACTTCCTGCCTACGGACTGCTGCTCTGTGGACCGGCAGGAACCGGAAAGTCACAGATTGCATATGCTGTTGCACGTATACTCAAGCTTCCATGGACCACACTCGATATGAGCTCCATAAATGATGCAGAGCAGCTCACAGGAAGCTCAAGAATCTATTCAAACGCAAAGCCGGGAATCATTATGGAGGCATTTTCACAGGCAGGAGAGTCAAATCTTGTATTTATCATCAATGAGCTCGACAAGGCCTCAAGCAAAAACGGCAACGGAAATCCGGCAGATGTGCTTTTGACACTGCTTGACAATCTGGGCTTTACAGACAACTATATGGAGTGTATGGTGCCGACCGTCGGAGTATATCCGATTGCAACAGCCAATGATAAATCCCAGATTTCTGCACCGCTTATGTCACGTTTTGCGGTGATTGATATTCCGGACTATACCGATGAAGAGAAGAAGGTCATCTTCCAGAGATTTGCCCTGCGCAAGGTATTTGAGCGAATGGGAATGAAGGAGGAGGAGTGCGTTCTCACAGAGGACGGACTTGATGCAGTGATTAAGCTTCACGAGAACACATCGGGCATAAGAGATCTCGAGCAGGCTGCAGAGCATCTGGCAGCAAATGCACTTTATCAGATAGAGGTTGATAAGGTAAAGCAGGTGGTATTTGATGCTGAGGCTGTTTTTGAGCTTTTAGGCTAGCAGGATATATTACGGATACAGGAATTGTTACGAAAATAAAAGGAGATTGTCAGGATGAGAGAATTTGGAAAATCCAGAAAATTAGATAATGTGCTTTATGATGTAAGAGGACCGGTGGTGGATGAGGCGGCCCGCATGGAGGAAAACGGCACAAATGTGTTGAAACTCAATATAGGAAATCCTGCGCCGTTTGGCTTCAGGACACCTGATGAGGTGATATATGATATGTCTCGCCAGCTCACGGACTGTGAGGGGTATTCCAACTCCAAGGGACTTTTTTCTGCAAGAAAAGCAATCATGCAATATGCACAGCTCAAAAAGCTTCCTAATGTGACGGTTGAGGATATCTACACCGGAAACGGAGTCAGCGAGCTTATAAACTTAAGCATGTCAGCGCTTCTTGACAATGGTGATGAGGTGCTGGTGCCGGCACCGGACTATCCGCTTTGGACAGCCTGCGTTACACTTGCGGGAGGCACGGCAGTGCACTATATCTGTGATGAGCAGTCAGAGTGGTATCCGGACATAGAGGATATCAAAAAGAAGATTACAGACAAGACAAAGGCAATCGTAATAATCAACCCTAATAACCCTACAGGAGCGCTCTATCCAAGGGAGGTGCTGCAGCAGATAGTTGATGTGGCAAGAGAGCACGAGCTTATGATTTTTTCGGATGAGATATATGACAGGCTTGTGATGGATGACTATGAGCATGTGTCTATTGCGTCGCTTGCACCGGATCTCTTCTGTGTGACCTTCAGCGGTCTTTCTAAGTCACATATGATAGCAGGCTATCGTATCGGATGGATGGTTTTAAGCGGCAACAAGGCGCTCGGAAAGGACTATATCGAGGGTCTCAACATGCTCTCAAACATGCGTCTTTGCTCGAATGTTCCGGCGCAGTCGATAGTGCAGACGGCTTTAGGCGGATATCAGAGTGTAGGCGAGTATATTGTGCCGGGCGGACGAATCTATGAGCAGAGAGAGTACGTCTACAAAGCATTAAACGATATACCGGGAATTTCGGCAGTAAAGCCAAAGGCAGCATTTTACATATTCCCAAAGATTGATACTGCAAGGTTCAACATCACAAACGATGAACAGTTTGCACTGGATCTGCTTCGTGAGAAGAAGATACTCATCATCCACGGCGGCGGCTTCAACTGGGATAAGCCGGATCACTTTAGAGTGGTATATCTGCCTCGAACAGAGATATTAAAGGATGCCACAGGCAAGCTTGCAGACTTTTTGGCTTCATATAAGCAGAAATAATTATTGGCATAGATAATTATAAAACATATGATATAAAACATATAATATAAAACATATAACATATAAGCTCCGGCACAGAAAAATTTTTGTTCTGACCGGAGTTTTTATATTATGCTGTAATATTTTTTAAAAGTAACCTACCTGTAACTTTACATAATGTATTATACACTTGTATCGCGGGGCGGCTGCACTTTAAAGGACAGACCGCACAGCACTCAAAAATGCATAGAGAAGAAAAGGAGAATTAAATGGAACTGCTTAGAGTAGAACACTTATCAAAAATATACGGAGCCGGAGAAAATCAGGTAAAGGCTTTGGACGATGTGTCATTGAGCGTGGAAAAGGGAGAGTTTGTGGCAATAGTCGGGGCGAGCGGCTCGGGAAAATCCACACTGCTTCATCTGCTCGGAGGTGTTGACAGGCCAACAAGCGGAAAGGTGTATATAAACGGCACTGATATTTTTGCAATGAATGATGATGAGCTTGCCATATTCAGAAGAAGACAGGTAGGCATCATTTATCAGTTTTATAATCTGATACCTATATTAAATGTGGAGGAAAACATGGCAATCCCGATGGAGCTTGATGGAAGAAAGGTGGAAAAAGCACAGATGGATGACATGCTTTTGCGCCTTGGACTTACAGAGAGACGCACTCATCTGCCAAATGAGCTTTCAGGAGGACAGCAGCAGCGCACATCTATAGGAAGAGCCCTGATTACGAGACCGTCTATAGTGCTAGCGGATGAGCCGACCGGAAACCTGGATACCAAGGCAAGCAACGAGATTATGCATCTCTTAAAGACCTCAAACCGTGAGCTCAACCAGACAATCATTATGATTACACACAATATGGAGCTTGCAAAGGCGGCTGACCGCACAATAATGATAGAGGATGGTAAAATCAGATGAATTTGATGAAGACACTCACATTAAAAAACTTAAAGCTCAACAGGAAAAGAACTATTGTCACGATAGTCGGAATAATTCTTGCAACAGCGCTTTTGTCGGCGCTTGTCACACTTGTGTCAAGCTTTCAGTACAGTGTGATTGAATACCAGAAGCAAAAGGGCGGCGACTTTCATGTGAAATTTTCGAATGTGAAAATGTCTGAGCTTTCGGAGTTTAAAAACAACAGAAATATTGAAAGCACATTTGAGACAATGGGAATGGGCTTTGCAAAGCTAGACGGCTGCAAGAATGAGGATAAGCCGTATGCATATGTCATGGCAACAGATGAGGCCGGCTTTGAGAGAGGCTGCTTTAAACTTATAGAGGGGCGCATGGCAAAAAATGAGGATGAGATAGTCATTCCAAGGCACTTAAAGACAAACGGACGAATCGACATAAAGGTGGGAGATGAGATAACACTTGATATCGGAAAGAGATATGATTCAAACACCGAAAGTGTCATATCGGAAAACTGCGCATATGAGCATGATGCAGAGACACTTACCGATACTGTGACAAAGCACTACAAGGTGGTAGGCATCATGGAAAGACCGGGCTATGGAATGGAGGACTATAGTGCCGCCGGATATACATTTGTCACATACTCTGATGAACTGGCAGCAATTGATAACGGCACAAAGAGTGAGGCAAGCGAAGCTGACACTACACTCACAGTGTATAGCAGATACACTCAAAAGGCTTTAAGAAACAAGGATGCTGTGACTGCTGATATAATTGGTGTGGATGAAAAGCTGTTTGCGAAAGCAAATAATTCATCTGTTGAAATGTCTGCTGAGGAGAGTGATAGGTTTCTTAAAGAGATGGAAAATGCAAAATATGATATATATATAAATGGCTTCCTTATAAGCTATGAGTGTGTTTTCCCGATTGACGGCACATTTAAAGCACTGTTTACAGTGGCCACTGTTGTGGCTTTGATAATCATACTGACATCAGTGTATTGTATCAAAAACAGCTTCAACATATCAATCACTGAAAAAATCAGGCAGTATGGCATGCTTGCAAGCGTGGGTGCTACGAGACGCCAGATAAAAAGCAGTGTTAAGACAGAGGCAGCAATGCTTGGAGTGGTTGGTATTCCGGTGGGTACCATGAGCGGTATTTTAGCATCGCTTGTACTTGTTAAGGTGGTGAATGCGCTGTCAGCGAGCTGGCTTAACTTTGCTTTGAGCTTTCACACATCACTGCCTGCACTTATTCTTGCTGTGATACTGAGTATAGCAACCATTTATTTCTCAGCAACAGGCAGTGCAAGAAGGGCGGCAAAGGTCACACCGCTTGAAGCAATAAGAAACACAAAGGAGATTAAAATAAAGTCAGCAAAGCTTAAGACCCCGGCGATTATAGGCAGAATCTGGGGTATCGGAGGCGTTATCTCATATAAGAATATAAAGAGGAACAATAAAAAGTACAGAACCACAGTGACATCTATTGTCATCTGCTCAGTAACCTTTATTGTGATATCATACTTTATGTCTATGGCCTTTAGCAGGGTTGGGATGTCATATGCTTCAACAGATTACAATATCGGAATAAATATGTCATGTAAAAAGGACCTTGATATTGAAAAGCTCTCTAAGCTTTTGAGTGGCATTGAAGGAGCTGAGGATTATCTGGTTGGAGCAGGCTATGATTTTGATGTCGATAATCCGGAGTACACAAAGGAGTATGGAGAGTATTGCAGGAAGCTTATTGATGAGAGTGAGGATGTCTCACAAATGTTTTTAATCACGGTTTTGGATGACAAATCATATGATAAGTATGCGTCTGACGCAGGCATAAAAAATGCAGCTGAAGGAGCAATCCTTGTGAATAAAGGCACATTTGCTGTGTATAATGAGAATAGCTCAAAATACGTCAAAAAAGAGATGGAGCTGTACAAATATAAAGCAGGAGATACAATCAGGTGCGGCTACAATGTGTATGATGATGCTCCTTCTGATGACAATGCCGTGGAAGGCGATACAGAAAGCAGCACAGAGGATAATAATAACGGAATCAGAAAGACTGTGGATGTAACTATTGCAGGTGTCACAGACAAGGTACCAATCGGTTATGAGGGCTATAGCAATAACACGCTTTACACGCTTTTGTTTATGAATCAAAAAGGCTTTGAAAGCCTATGGGCTGACGGCAAGAGTGGCAATGAGCTCAAACCGGGATATGCGACATATTCGGCATATGTGGTTGCAGAAAATGCAGATGATTATCAGGACACATTCGAAAAGGAGACGGAAGAAAATCCTGAGTATTCGCAGATTAGTTTTTATGTCAGCAATCTGGATAAGCAGATGCGCGATGAAAAATCTCTCTTTACACTGCTTGGAGTATTTGCATACGGACTTATTGTGGTCATTGCCTTAATAGGAATCACAAATATCATCAATACCTTAAGCACCGGAATGGAGCTTAGAAGCCGCGAGTTTGCCACACTAAGAAGCATTGGAATGACAGATAAGCAGTTTGCAGGGATGGTCAGACTTGAGAGTGTGTTTATATCTGTAAAGGCTCTTGTAATAGGTGTACCGCTTGGTATTTTAATAAGCTATCTTTTATGTGTTATGATGAACAGGATGGATGACGCAATCATTTATGAGCCGCCGTATAAAGCAATTATATTGTGTATAGTGGTTGTAATAATGCTGATTTATGCTATCATGAAACTATCAATGACGAAGCTTAGACACAATAACATTATTGAGACAATCAAGAATGAAAATCTGTAGGAAATGCGGGAGCTGATATGAAAAAAATACTTCTTATAGAGGATAATAAAGGAATAACAGAGGGACTGTGTGATACCTTTACAGAACCTGAATATGAGCTTTTGACAGCAGGAAATTTAAAGGAGGCTGGGGCGCTTTTGTGTGAGCACCCCGGCCTTGTGCTGCTTGATGTGTCGCTTCCGGATGGGAACGGCTTTGATTTTTACAGCGAAAGGCTGGAAAAAGAAAAAACACCGGTGATTTTTCTTACCGCAAGGGATGAGGAAAATGATATAGTAAAGGGACTTGAGCTTGGAGCGGAGGATTACATCACAAAGCCTTTTTCAGTAAGAGAGCTTGTGGCGAGGGTAAACCGCGTGTTTTTGCGAAGGAAAAATGATGACAGCTCATCTGTCATACACGCAGGAAGCATAAGCTATGATTTGGACAAAAAGGAAGCAAGAAGGGATGGACAGGTGATTAGTCTTTCTAGTCTTGAAAATCGCATACTTGATCTGCTTTTTACCAATCACGACAAGGCAGTGTCCAGAAATGCAGTGATTGACTGCATCTGGGAGGCGACAGGCAACGATGTCTATGACCATACCGTGACGGTCTATATGAAGCGCATCAGGGGAAAGCTTGGTGATGATGTGATAAAGACTGTGAAGGGAATCGGGTATCGTATAGATTCAGGCGAAGCACTTTAAACAGTATCGGCTGACAGAGACAGTTCCCGGAGGAGAGCATGAGAAAGAAAAAATATAATTTAGAGAACAGAAAACATTTTGTGTATTTTGCAATAATATATACATGTATATGTGTGACGGTTATGGCTTTTACCGTCTTTTTTCAGTACAGGGCGTATACAAAAAACTATAACGTCACAGTGGCTAAGCTATGTGCACTCATTCATGAAAAATATCCCGATGTATCAGATGGCAGTATAGCCGCGATTCTAAATGACAGCAGCTTCGACAGTGATTATACAAATTTAAAAAGCGCAGAGACGCTCTTTAAAAAATACGGCATTGATATGGAAAAGGATTCTGCGGTTTTGTCAAATGAAAAAGCGCTTAAAGGAGCGCTTTGGCTAGACATATTTCTTGTTGTGCTTTTTGCAGGGGGATTTTGCCTTTACATTGTGCTTATAAGATTTAGCTTTAAAAGACAGGTCAGACAGGCTGCGGATTATCTGCGCCGCATAAATCAGGGAGACTACAGACTTGTTATGGCAGATAGCACAGAGGGGGAGATTTCTATACTAAAGGGAGAGCTTTACAAGACAGCAATCTATTTGAGGGAGTCTGCGGAAAATGCAAAGGCAGACAAGCTTTTGCTAAAGGATGCGCTTTCTGACATATCGCACCAGCTTAAGACGCCGCTCACATCACTTTCGATAAATCTGGAAAATCTGGAAGGAAATCCTGATATGGCATCTGAAAACAGAAACAGGATAATGCGCAGGGCAAAGCGCGATGTGGACAATATATCGCATATGGTGCAGGCTATATTAAAGCTTTCAAGGCTTGAAGCGGATGTTGTGGAGTTTGATGAGAAGGATACGCTGCTGTCTGAAATTGTGTCTGAGGCAGCTGACAATGTGATGGCACTTTGCGATTTGAGAGACATAAGGCTGTTCATAGATGAAGGCTCTGATAAGGATGCCTGTATACATGCTGACGCATACTGGCAGTGTGAGGCCATTACAAACATAGTAAAAAATGCAGTGGAGCACGCACAGAGTGAGGTAAGGATAGGCTATTACAGGTATGAGATGTATGCCGAGATAACAGTGCAAAACGATGGAGAGACCATAAGTGATGAGGACAAAAAGCATATTTTTACGCGTTTTTACAGCGGCAGCGGACAGCCGGCAGACAGCATCGGCATAGGACTTTCGCTGGCGGAAGCAATTGTGCGTCATGACAATGGATATATCCTTGTGGAGGATTGTACAAAAGATGTATTAAATGAAAAAAATGAATGCAGTGGCACACGCTTTGTGGTAAGATATCTGTGATAAGTTGAGAAAAATTATCAATAAATACACTAGGAAGCGATAAAATGACACTAAAAGAACTTGGCATAGGACAGAGTGCCAGAATACTTACAGTAGGCGGTGAGGGCGCATTGCGCCAGCATTTCCTGGATATGGGAGTAATCCCAAAAGCCGAAGTAACAGTTATCAAATTTGCACCGATGGGAGACCCGATGGAGCTTCAGGTGCACGGCTATGAGCTCACCTTGAGGCTTGATGATGCAGCACATATTGAGGTAGAATTAATTGACAGCCGTTCAAGAAAGCATGAGGGCCCTAAAAAGATAAGCAACACAGCCCATCCCGGACTTGGCGAGGAGGGCAAATACCATGTGAAGGGCAGTGGCAATCCCCTTCCGGAGGGTGAGAAGCTCACATATGCACTTGTGGGAAACCAAAACTGCGGCAAGACAACACTTTTCAACCAGCTTACAGGCTCAAACCAGCATGTGGGCAATTTCCCGGGAGTGACGGTGGACAGAAAGGATGGCTCTATTAAAGAACATCCGGATACATCAATCACAGATTTACCGGGTATTTACTCAATGAGCCCATATACGAATGAGGAGATTGTGTCGAGAAACTTTGTGCTCGATAACAAGCCAAAGGCCATAATAAATATCGTAGATGCGACAAATATCGAGAGAAACCTGTATCTGACCATGCAGCTTCTTGAGATGGATATACCGATGGTTATCGCTCTAAATATGATGGATGAGGTGACGGCAAACTCAGGCTCAATCGATGTAAATAAAATCGAGGGACTGTTAGGAGTGCCTGTTGTACCGATTTCAGCCGCGAAGAATCAGGGTGTTGATGAGCTGGTGCGCCATGCGATACACATTGCAAAGTATCAGGAGCGCCCGGGCAGACAGGATTTCTGTGATGAGAATGATTTTGGCGGTGCCGTGCACAGATGTATACACGCGGTCAGCCACCTGATTGAGGATCATGCAAAGCTCGCCGGAGTTCCGATTCGCTTTGCTGCTACCAAAATTATCGAGGGAGATGCGCTTATATTAGAGCAGCTTCATCTTGATGAGAATGAGAAAGAGGCAATAGAGCATCTGATTGTCCAGATGGAGAAGGAGCGAGGCCTTGACAGAAGCGCTGCAATTGCGGATATGCGCTTTACATTTATTGAGAAAATATGCGAGAGCACCGTGGTAAAACCGAAGGAGAGCAGGGAGCGTATCAGAAGTGAGCGCATCGACCGTGTTCTTACAGGCAAATACACGGCAATACCGTGCTTTATAGTGATAATGCTTGCTGTATTTTATCTGACCTTCAACGTAATCGGAGCAGGCCTTCAGTGGCTTTTGGAGCAGGGCATAGGAGCACTGACCGCGCTTACGGATAAGGCACTCACAGCGGCAGGTGTGAATGAGGTGCTGCACGGACTGGTAATAGACGGCATCTTTCAGGGTGTCGGAAGCGTATTAAGCTTTTTGCCGATTATCGTGACACTGTTCTTTTTCTTATCCCTTATGGAGGACAGCGGATACATAGCGAGGGTTGCATTCTTCATGGACAAGCTCCTTCGTAAGATAGGACTTTCAGGGCGAAGCATAGTACCAATGCTCATAGGCTTCGGCTGTACGGTGCCAGCTGTCATGGCGACACGTACACTGCCAAGTGAGAGAGACCGACGAATGACTATACTCCTCACACCGTTTATGAGCTGTTCAGCAAAATTGCCAATTTATGCATTCTTTGTTAGTGCATTTTTCCCGAAGCATGGCGGACTTGTCATGGGAGGTCTGTACTTCCTTGGAATAATTGTCGGAATACTTTTCGCATTTATCTACAGAAAGACTTTGTTCAGGGGTGACGCAGTGCCGTTTGTCATGGAGCTGCCAAACTATAGGATGCCGGGCGCCAAGAATGTGTGCCAGCTCCTCTGGGAGAAGGCAAAGGACTTTTTGCAGAAGGCATTTACAGTAATACTTATTGCCACAATGCTTATATGGTTCTTACAGAGCTTTGACATACACTTTAACATGGTAACAGACTCAAAGGACAGCATGCTTGCCGCTATTTCAAGTGTTATCGTGCCTGTCTTTAAGCCTCTGGGACTCGGAGACTGGCGTATATGCACATCACTTATCAGCGGACTCATGGCAAAGGAGAGCGTGGTATCAACACTTGAGATACTGTTTGGCGGAACTGTTACGACAGCACTCACAACACTTTCAGCTGCATCTCTTCTGGTGTTCTCGCTGCTCTACAGCCCTTGCGTGGCAGCAATAGCATCCATAAAGAGAGAGCTGGGTGCAAAGTGGGCAGTCAGCGTGGTGCTTTTGCAGTGTGCGATTGCATGGGTGGCAGCATTTATTGTAAGAGTAATTGGACTGCTTGTGATGTAAAAAAACTGACTACAAAAAATATAAAAGGAGATATGTGATGGAGATTAAATTGGAAAATGAATCACTTGAGCTCACGATAAACAGCTTCGGAGCAGAGCTTAAAAGCATCACCGGCAAGGAAACAGGTACACAGTATCTGTGGGATGCCGATGAGAAATACTGGAAGAGAAGCGCACCGGTGCTTTTCCCGTTTGTCGGCAGCTTAAAGGACAAGAAGTTTACCGTTGATGGGACAGATTATCCGATGGGACAGCACGGCTTTGCAAGGGATATGGAGTTTGAGCTTGTGTCACAGACAAATGATGAGGCATGGTTTTCACTTAAATCAAATGATGAGACTCTTGCAAAATATCAGTTTGAGTTTGTGCTCGAAATCGGCTATAAGCTCTCAGGCAGTGAGATAAAAGTGACCTGGAGGGTGACTAATCCTGCGAAAAAGGATTTACTTTTCTCAATAGGTGGTCATCCGGCATTTATGTGTCCGGTCGCAGAGCAGGGAAAACAGTCAGACTATTATCTAAAGCTTGACACAGACAAAGCAATCACCTACGGACTTATCTGTGACGGAGGACTTTTAGACAAGGATGACAATCTGCTTAAGGTGGATGAGGATGGATACTGTCAGATAGATGAGCATATGTTTGATAAGGATGCGCTCATAATAGAAAACAGACAGGCTTCAAAGGTGAGCCTGTGTACACCGGATAAGAAGCCATACCTTACGGTGTCATTTGATGCGCCTTTATTTGGTCTGTGGTCACCGGCAGGAATGGGAGCACCGTTTATCTGTATTGAGCCGTGGTACGGCCGATGCGACAGAGCAGGCTTTGCCGGAGAATTAAAGGACAGGGAGTATGGTAATTCACTGGCACAGGGTGAGAAATTTGAGAAGTCATATACGATTGCAATTGAGCTGTAGATTTTCTTGTTCTCAATGTGACTTAAGACTTAAATAGTTACAAACAAAAATATAAGATATAGTTAGAATCATGGGACTGCGATATATTGTAGTCCCATGATTTTTGTATTGACAAAATGCAAGATATGAAATATATTATACTTAACTAGTGACTAATAAACAGTAGAGTGTTAATCAGTAGAGAGGGTGTTATAATGCAAAAGCAAAATTCAAAAAAGAAATTTTTGGAGAAACTTTATATTAGCTTATCATTTTATTTTGGGGATGATGACTGTGATAGTTTAATTAAAGACTATGAAGAATGGTTCGAAAATGAAGAAATGGCTGAAAAAAGCGAGTACGAAATATGTTCCGGCTTAGGAAAACCGTTTGATATCGCGAGAAATTTATACAAAGATTCAAAAGAAGGAAAAGAGCATACGTTTCCATTGAAGAGTAGTGTTTTATTACAGACAATTGCCACGCTGGTTATATATTATGTGCTATGCGTCAGTTTGTTAAGATACTTTGATAAAAACGGCTGGAATTTTTATCCGGTTGCTCTGATAGCTAATGTTCTAGTATTTGTTGCAGGTTTGTTTATTCTTAAAAAATCAAAATTAACATGTGATATGCAATTTAAAAACCATCTGTTATTAATCGGATTATTCTTTTTTATTTTATTAACAGAGGTATTTCTGGTAATGAAAAATAATGAGGCTGGCTTAGGGAGTTATTATGTGGTATTAGTTACAACAGCTATAATTATTCTGAGTTGTATTATTATTTACATCATCTTAAAGAAATATATAATAAACAGGGAATTGGGTTTTATAACGATATTTCATATACTTGGTATTATTACCTGCTTAATGTATTTTATAAATCAGTTACATATGTTTTATATAGAAAGAATGCTTGGGCTTGAAAAAATAATAGCATATAGTAGTTTATTATATATTCAGACGCTGATTTTTGGGACAATTTTATTGTTAAAATTAAAATTTGAGAGGAAATCATAAATGGATTCACAGCTAAAAAGAGGAATCTTAAATATATGTATTTTACAGCTTTTAAAACAAGAAGACAGATATGGATACGATATAATTAAAATATTGCAGGGACTTTTCCCGGATACAGATGAAAGCACTATTTATGCCATTCTAAGAAGACTGAATAAAGGAGGGTTGACGGAAGTATATTACAGTGAAAAATCATTGGGACCACAGAGAAAATATTATAAAATAGTAGAAAAGGGGGAATTATATTTAAAAGAAAACATAGCTTCCTGGAATGAGATAGTAAGGATTTTTCACGAACTTGAAATAATGTAATGTAGAAACTACAAGTAGATAGCGGAGGATACCATAAATGAAAAAAAACAGAATGATAATTATGATATTCCTGGTTTTAGGGATAATTTTAAATGAGAATATTGTTACATTTGCAAAGGATGATGAAACAAATGTAAGATATGTAAAATATTCTATTGAAAATAATGAAAATTTATCAAATTATAATATTATATCGACAGAAAATTATATAAAAAATGATCGGTTAATAACAAAAACAGTATATCAACAACCTGATGGAACAATTATTACTGATACATTAGATATAAGTGCTATTGCACCAGCATCAAGGAATGGATCAGACACCGCTACAAGAACTAGAACAATTTCAGGATGGGGAAGTGTATCAATAACAGCTAGTTTTAAATGGTACACTAAGGGAATGTTCAGTTATGTTAAATGTACTAGTATGTCAGCATCACATTCACTTGATTCAAGAGCAAAGGTTAGTACATGGGAGAAGAATTATACGAAAGACTATGTATCCATAGGAACGGCAAAAGCACAAGTTAAATATTATTTTTATAATTCAAAAAATCCTGCTCAATATCAAGATGGAACATTTAAAATTACTTGTTCAGATGAAGGAACAATAAGCGATAATAATTAACTACACATGTATTTGAAAAGCAGGTGCATCGACATATATAGCATAACGCTATATGTGCCTTGATGAACCTGCTTTCTTCAAGTTTGCCTGAAACAGCCATTTCTGATCAATTTTCTTAAGATCTTCACCGAATCTGACATGCAGCCGAACGGAGCCTTCGAGCTGCTCGATATGTTCAATGGTGCCCTTGCCGAACTTTGGATGATTGATATCGTCATTGATATTAAATTTTACAGTACTGTTTTTCTTTTTGCGGTATTCCTGCTCGCGTGAATATGTGTCGCGGATAGGAATACTCTTGTCAGTAATTTTCTTTTTGAGAACCTTATCATAATCGTGCTTAATAAGTCCTTCACCGGCTTTGTAGTAAGGAGTGGGAGCTGCTCCGATAAGTGAGCAGCAATATTTCCACGCACTTCCGTGGATGCCGGGCTGCCAGTTGTACTTGTCCGGTATATCCATATTATATTGCATATAGTGGGCATATTCGTGCTTATATAAATCCATCCTGTCATCCTTTGACAAGGGCTTTGTCACACAGTAGCCGATGAAAAGCAGCGAAAAATGAAATTCTTCTTCATCCTGCCCAAAGCCCGGAGTGTATGCACCGAGCCTGTCCGTATCAAAGCCAAATGTGATAGGAACCCTTGCACCGTTAAGCCCAAGCTGTCTGTCGAGCTTCTGGTAGAGAAAGCGGATTTCCGCGAGATGTATTTTTGTTTCGTTTTCGAGTAGTTGTCGTAAATTGTTGTCTATGTTCATAAGTATATTTCTCTAAAAAATCAGTTTGTTTTCAACACAGTAATGATATATTCCGTCATTCTCAACTGATTGGCACACAAAATCAGCCTTAGCCTTGACTTCGTCCTTTGCATTGCCCATGGCAACACCAATGCCTACGGCCTCAAGCATTTCAATATCGTTATGTCCGTCACCGAAAGCAATTGCTTCATCCTTTGAGAAGCCATAATGCCTAAGCACTGCAGCAACAGCATTGCCTTTGCCACTGTTAAGCGGAATAATATCAACGGCCTTATCCCACCATGCAGTTATCTGTGAGTGGGGCGCGCCGGATAGAATCTGTGAGTGCTCATCTTTTTTGCAGGAGCACATAATCTGATATATATCAGTCCTGCTTATCTCGTCAAAATTGTCAGCGATTTTAAGCTTTTCGCTGCCAAAGGCAAAGTATTGCTCTAAATCAGGGTCGGTACCGTTTGTGACAATCATATGCTCGTTGCTGATTGCAATGGCGCGGTTCATCTGCTTTAGATTGGAAATTATCTGATATTTGTCGTGCTCATTAATAGGATTTTTGAAGATGATATCATTGCCTGCGGTGACGAATGAGCCGTTAAAGGTGAGCAGGACATCAAAATCAATTCCATCAAAATGAGGCACACCTGTGTAGCTTCTTCCGGTAGCCATACAAAGGATGATGCCATTTTGGTGGAGCTGCCTAAGTGCAGCAGCAGTGTTTGCTGATAATTCTTTATGTCCCAGCCGAAGCAGGGTGCCATCCACATCAAAGAATGCTATTTTAATCATAATTCACCTGCCTGTTTTAATGCTAGTTTAATGATATTTTCATTTATATAGAATCCGTTTGATTGAATTTTGGTTATTGCATTTTTTACAGAAGAAATAAAATGTTAAGTAAGTCTGCATTGCACAATGCAATTAATGGTGTTGAATTGACAATTACCCTACGCATTATTCATCTCCTCTATAAATTCTGCTTCATCATCAAAACTGAAGATAGATATATTATTATTGCCTAGATATTTGATGAAATCTTCCTCACTCATTCCGGCTATCTGTGCACAATATCCAATAGAAATATGGTTTTTTAAATAAAGCATTAGAGCAGTAGCTTTCTTGGCAAAAGCATTAGCTTCATCTTTGGTCATTTTGGTATCGTATAATACTTCATCTGGTATTTTTATTGCAATACTACACATATAAACACCTCTTTCTATTTATAATGAATCATTAATTATATCTCAGTTACATGATAACATAATAAGCGCAAGATTAAAAACATTTATTTAAATTTCTGTCACAACGTAAGGTACGTAAGCCGGGGACTGTTGGGGACACGCGCTTTAGCTATCGCTACGCTTAGCAACTAAGATTCTGTACGAAATTATGCTCATGAAGCGTAGAAACGCACCTGCATGGACGCAGGGGAGAGGAAGATTTACATATGTGTACGCAGGAGGACCTGGTTCATAAAGATTACCATTTCTTATAACTGTGTTCTTGATATTAAAGGACACAAGTGGCTTTTTTCAATATGTTGTTGTTAATTTATGGTGTTGGGCTTCCACCATTATGCCAGAAGCCTCACAAAAAGTAGCTGAAACTGCAGAAATCACCAAAACAGCACCCCAAACCCAGCCCAAAAGCCGGAAAAGACCCGGCAAAAAGTAGCTGAAACTGCAGAAATCACCAAAACAGCACCCAAAACCCAGCCCAAAAGCCGGAAAAAACCCGAGAAAAAGTAGTTGAAACTGCAGAAATCACCAAAACAGCACCCAAACCCAGCCAGAAAGCCGGAAAAGACCTGGCAAAAAGTAGCTGAAACTGCAAAAATCCCAAAAACAGCTCCAAAAACCCAGCCGTAAAGCCTCATAAAAATGGACTTATAGACATGTATTGATGGCTTAGTCGAGAATTAACTACTGTGGAGTGTACTAGAACTTGTGAGTAGCGTGTCATTTGTAACCGCCAAAGCGTACACAATGAAGTAGTAACTATAAACTGTGAGATTATAGCAAACCATCTAGCATATACATTTGTATAAGTTTCGACGGTTTCGTCGTGCATAGAAAACCTAAGAGCATAATTTCGTACAGAATCTTAGTCACGAAGCGTAGCGAGGGCGAAAGTGCGTGTCTCCCCAACAGTCCCCGGCTTACGTACCGGCCTGCACTTGTGCGCAAAAGTTGCGCGTGAAAAACGCGCACCCAATCCCTTGTTTGTGAAAAATGCTTGAAAACAAAAGTTAAAAAATGTCGAAATTGCACATTGACATAATCATAATACTGTAATATACTAAGTTCAGAACAAACGGTTGCGCGAAAAAAAACGCACCTAAGAAATAAATTAAATTACAAGCAAATGGAGGAAACAACGGATGGACAAATTTATTGTTAACATCATTCACCGCCCTGAGATGGTGCCTGAGTACTCAGCAACAGTGACAGGACAGGGAAAAGAAGAGGATATTGGAGATAAGAAGCTTATCACAGAGTCACTCGACATCTTCAAGACACAGCAGAGACTTGCACATGAGGCGGGACTCAAAACAACAATCCAGATGACATATGCTTCACTTTTTAATGATGAGGCAGTAGAGCTTGCAAAGCAGGATCACGAGAAATACGGTGATGAGATAGCACTTTCACTCCTTGGACTTCCATGTGAGGAGTTTAGAGAGAAGTATAAGACAAAGGATTTCTGTATCTGGATGTTCTCAATGGAGGACAAGAAAGCTATCGTAAATGATGTTTTCGAGAAATTCCATGACAGATTCGGTTTCTATCCTGAGTCAACAGGCTCTTACTATATGGATGCAGACCTTACAAACTACATAAAAGAAAAATACCCAATGGTAAAATGTGCAGTTGCAACATGCTGGGAGGAGGGTCCTAAGGCATACCACACATGTAACAACTCATGGTACACACTCTTCGACGGAGGCCCATGGGCACCATGGATTCCATCAAAGCAGAACACACATGCGCCGGCAGCAAATAAGGAAGAGGATAGCGGAATCGTAGCAATTCCACATCTCTCACGTGACCTTATTGCATGCTATGACGGAAACGGCTCAAACTTCGGAACACATCCACAGAACGTGCTTCGTGGAATGATTTATGATACAAAGACATGGGAGTATCCATATCTTTACAACCTCATCGACCAGTACAGAGACCTTGCAAAATACAATAACGGATATTCATACAACATGATGTTCGTAGGACCTGGCTGGATGAACAAGATGGGACGCTGGGAGCAGCCATATGAGCTTCTCTTAAAGTCATACACAGACGGCTGTAATTATTATGGCAAGTTAAAGAAAGAGGGTAAGCTCATCGACATGACAATGTCAGAGTTCGCTGATTACTTCAGAGAGAAGAAGGGTGTCAACGCAGGTAACTACAATGAGCCTGAGTGTGCACCATGGAGAGATATCCTTTACGGCTCAGACAAGCAGCTCTTCTGGTACTGTGACCCATACATGAGAGCATGCGTAAACATGGATCAGGGTGGAGCAATCGTAGACCTTCGTCCATACGTTGCAAAGCTTGAGTGGCCTGTAGGAATCGGAACAAAGCATGTACAGGATGCATCTTATCCATTCCTTATTCAGGAAAAATACAGAGCAGGATACTTTACACACTATGCAGGAGCAGGAACAGTAAGAAGTGCCAAGCTTTCACACAACGGTGAGGAGGTTGACCTGTGTCTCTGTCCTACACACAGCCATTTTTCAGAGGAAGTTATTGATGGCAAGAAGACAAGAATCCTTACACTTGATCCTGTAGATATTGAGTTTTATGATGTTAAGCTTACTCTTCAGACAAAGGAATACTTTGAGGAGGGCTCATCAAACATCAAGATTGAGCGTAATATCCTTAGCATGAGTGATCCAAATGCAGAGGTTTATCTCGATGAGTACATCACAGCATGCTACGGAACAACAGAGTATCCTGAGGATATGACAGGCATCACACTTACATGTGAGGGAGAAAACCCACAGAGCATCAATTATGAGTACAAGTGTCGTGATGCAAAGCTTGACGGAGCAACTGCAGTAAGCGCAGTAATTCCTGCAATTCAGACAAAGGTTTCACTCACACCATCTGCAAAGGCAGAGGGATACATTGAGGAAGGATATGCATTCTCTCCAATGTTCAAGCTTGGTTACAAGAAACAGATTAAAGACAAGGAGGTATTTGCAACATGGCTCAACTTGGAAAAGGCAAATTAAATTATAGATGTCCTTTATGTTTTATGAGGGATCTTGATATTGATATGTTCTATAATAAGGAAACAGGTATTTATAGCTGCATCCGTTGTCAGTTCAGAGGTACAGAGGAAGAGGTACTTCAGGGCAACGAGGATGTCCGCAAGAAGTACAAGGCTATGTACAAGAGATTCGACAAGTTCGATTTTGATTAAAGTAGTGATTGGTACGCTGCTGCTATAATAGCAGCAGCGTGTTTTGCATTTCGCTACAAAGGAGAGTATATATGGCGAAAAGAAAAAAAGACACGATGGAATTCAGATTCTATGAGCTGCCACAGGGAGAGTCAGCACTCGTACTGTGCGGAGAATCCTGGAAGAGAGTGTATGGTCATGAGGAATTTCACCTGCATTTCCATAATCTGCTTGAAATCGGCATCTGCCGCGAGGGAGATGGAAATATGTATCTGGATGAGGATATTTACCAGTATCATGACGGCGATATCACATTTATACCTGAGAATTTTCCACATGTTACAGTCAGCTATGGTGAGGTGGTGAATTTCTGGGAGTACATTTTTATTGACATACATTCTGTGATAGAAGAGATGTTCCCAAACAATACGGCATTCCAGAATGAGGCAGTTACGACTATATCAAAAAAAGCGTTTATGACTAACGTGTATCAGAGCCCGGCTATGGCTGAGTATATAAATGCCATAATCAGGGAAACCCGTGAACACAAGATTTATTGCCAAAGGACGGTAAAGCTCCTTGTGCAGGGAATTGTAATAGAGCTGCTGCGTAGGTATGATGAGCTTCCGGAGGAGGATAATAATATCGTAAAGGGTACCAATATGTCACAGATAGCCACAGCACTTGACTACATGAATAAGCATTACAGCGAATCGATAAAGGCAGGGGAGCTTTCGGAACTATGCAACATGAGCGAGACTCATTTCAGGAGACTGTTTGAATCATACATCAATATGCCGCCTATGGAGTATCTGAATCTGATAAGAGTACAGAAGGCGTGCGAGCTTATGAAAAAAACAAATGAGCCTATGGAGCTTATTGCACAAAAGTGTGGATTCACAACCCAGTCAACTTTTAACCGTAATTTCCGCAAATTTTTGGACACTTCGCCATATCAGTGGAAGATAAATCCTGAAAATTATGAGCATAAGCTGCTGAATTTTAGGATATCTGCACTAAAGGGATGGTAGAAAATGCATGTTTCGTATAATTTTGTACATTTATGATTGAATATGCATGTAATTGTGTGGAATTTGTTAACACATAAATAGCATGTATGGTTATAATGACTATGTAATCAAGAAACGGACAAGTATTCATAGTTAAAATGCCCAATTAAAACAATAAGACTATGAATGAATTATGAACGGAGTATTACAAAAACATCATTTTTATTAGGGAGGAAGAAAAATGAAAAAGAAAGTAGTTTCATTATTACTCGTAACAACAATGGTTGCCTCACTTGCAGCCGGATGTGGAGATTCATCTTCATCAGGAGATGGCACAGAAAAGACAGGCAAGAAGGTAGAGACCGTAGATGACGGTCATACACTTACAGCATGGGCTTGGGATGCAAACTTCAATATCCCGGCACTCAAAGCAGCAGCAGAGGATTACAAGAAAAATGTAGATCCTGATTTTGTACTCAATATTGAGGAACAGTCACAGTCATCTGATATTGAGACAGCAATTACAACAGCAGGTTCAGCAGGAGATTACAGTACACTTCCTGACATCGTATTATTTCAGGATCACTACTTCCGGCAGTACCATACAAATTATCCTGATGCATGGGTATCAGCAAATGATGCAGATGTTAAGTGGGATGATTTCAGCCAGGAGAAATTATCATTCTCTACAATCGACGGAGAGCACTTTGGATTCCCTGTTGATAACGGAACAGTTATCTTTGCTTACAGAACAGATCTTCTTGAGCAGGCAGGATACACAATCGATGATATGACAGGTATTTCTTGGAAGGATTTCATCGAGGTAGGTAAGAAAGTATACGAGAAGACAGGAAAATACTTACTTTGCATGGACGGCGACGGAAATGATTTATTCTACATGATGCTTCAGGCAGAGGGTGAGTCACAGTTTAAGGATGGCAAGCCAAACTTTGTAGACAACGCTAAATTAAAAGAAATCATGCAGGTACTTAAGGATATGATCGACAACAATGTTCTTTACCTTGCAAATAACTGGTCAGATTACACAGATCAGGCTGTCCAGGGAGACATGGTTGCAGGCGTTATGAACGGAAACTGGATCATTCCTACAATCGAGAAGGTTACAGACAACAGTGGAAAGTGGGAGATTACATCTCTTCCAACACTTGAGGGTGGTGAAGGCTATGCATCAAACGGTGGTTCTTCACTTTACATCACAAGCAACTGCAAGCAGACAGACCTTGCTAAGAAATTCTTAGCATATACATTCGGTGGCGGATCTTATACAGACAAGGGTGTATCTGAGACATATGACAATGCTCTTAAGAATGGTGGTGTTATCACTACATATACACCTGCAGGCAAGTCTGAGGTTTACAACGAGGGCGTTGAGTACTTCAACAACCAGCCAATTTACGCTAAGATCGTTGAGATGGGTGCAAATGTTAAGACAATCGAGCAGAGCGATTTCCATTACGATGCACGTAAGAAGCTTGCTACAGCACTTATCAATATTACTCAGAACGGTGCAGATATCGATTCAGAGATAAAGACAGCAGAGGATGACCTTAAATTCACAATGGGACTTTAATCTGTTAGCTTGATGGCAAATGTACAGGGAGCCATTAAATGGCTCCCTGTTTTTTCTCAAAGACTTATAGTTAGGAGGCCTTTATAGTGAAGAATAAGAAAAAAGGAATGAGCATAACAGGTAAACAAAGGGCTGCCGGCTGGATTTATCTGGCTCCGGCTACAATACTCATTTTCATAATGAGCTTCTGGCCTATAATCCAGGCTGTTATTACATCATTTAAAACAGGTTCAAGTGCAAATATGCAGTGGGCTAATCCATTTGCCTACAATTACACAAGAATGTTTCAGGATGCGGTTTTCAAGAGATCTATCGGAAACACATTCCTATATTTAATTATCGAAGTTCCAATCATGCTTGTACTGGCAATTTTACTGGCACAGTTACTTAATAACAAGCATCTTAAATTTAAAGGACTTTTCCGTACATGTGTATTTTTACCATGTGCAACATCACTCGTATCATATGCATTGATTTTTAAATCGCTTTTTGCAACACAGGGACTTATCAATACAATCCTTGTTAAACTTGGAATATTAGAGAGCAACTTTAACTTCCTCGGTACAGGCTGGAGCGCTAAGATTATTATCATAGTAGCTCTTATCTGGAGATGGACAGGATATAATATGGTGTTCTTTTTAGCTGGTCTGCAGAATATCGAGTATTCTGTTTACGAGGCGGCAAAGATAGATGGAGCGAGCGGCTGGAGGACCTTCTGGTCTATCACGGTTCCTCTTCTTAGACCTACAATTGTTATGACAACCATCATGTCAATAAACGGTACATTACAGCTCTTCGATGAGTCTGTAAACCTGACAAAGGGTGGACCTGCAAATGCGACAATCACCATGTCACATTATATCTATAACGGCTCGTTTGGTGAAGGTGTTGCAAACTTTGGATATGCATCAGCAATGTCTGTTATCGTATTCATCATGGTTGCTGTACTGGCATTTATCAATCTGAAAGTAGGTGACAAGCGTGACTAAGAAAAAACATGGATCATCAATACAAAAAAGGCTTATACCTTCATACATTTTTCTTGTAATAGTTTCGTTCATCTCAGTATTTCCATTTTTCTGGATGATATCGGCAGCGACCAACAAGTCTATTGACGTTGCAAGAGGTAGAATTGCATTTGGTGGCTATGCCCTTGAGAACTTAAAGAAACTGTTTGCATCACAGAACGTTGCACTTGGAATGAAAAACTCACTTATCAATGCAACAGTTCAGACAATTATAGCACTGCTTGTCTGCTCACTTGCCGGTTACGGCTTTGAGCTCTATCATGACAAGGCAAAGGATAAGCTGTTCTCAGTTTTACTTCTTGCCATGATGATTCCACAGGTAGCTACACTTATTCCTCTGTTCAAGATGATGTCAAAGCTCGGCTTTATAAATACGGTATGGGGCTTCATGCTCCCGGCTATTTCAACGCCGTTCCTTATCATGATGTTCAGACAGAATTCGAGAAACTTCCCAGTCGATATAATGGAGGCGGCACGAATTGACGGACTCAGTGAGATTGGTATTTTCTTCAAGATGTATATGCCTGTACAGAAATCAACATATGCAGCAGCTGCAGTTATCACATTCATGAATGCATGGAACTCATACCTGTGGCCAAAGGTAATCCTTAATAAGCCAGATGCTATCACAATGCCAATGCTTATTGCAAACCTCGCAGCAGGATATACAGTAGATTACGGTGTACTGATGATGGGCGTTCTTTTCTGCTCCATCCCTACAATGGTCGTATTCTTTGTACTCCAGAAGCAGTTTGCAGAGGGAATTACAGGATCTGTTAAATAAAAGTAAAATAATATTGTTAAAAATCAAGAAGGCAAATAATGTTTATTATTTGCCTTCGTCTTATAAGAGGGCTTTGTGTTTAAAACAGACATGTATCAAATAATAAATACAGTAGATAGGAGTGTATAAAATATGAGTAATTTTGATTCAAATATCATTAAGAATCCGGAAATATTTGAGCAGAACAGACTTGCGGCTCATTCGGATCATGTGTGCTATAAAAATGAACTGGAGAAAATTAAAGGAAAATCAAGCCTGAGATATGATATGAACGGCTTATGGAAGTTTGCATATGCAAAGAATCAGTCCCTGGCTCCTTGTGGCTTTGAGGCAGCTGATTATGACTGCAAAAACTGGGATGAAATCAGGGTTCCGGCACATATCCAGATGGAAGGCTATGACGTGCCAATCTATACGAATACCACATATCCGTGGGAGGCTGATGAGTCTATAAAGCCGGGCGAGGTACCTGAGATTTTTAATCCGGTTGCAAGCTATGTGAAGTATTTCACAATTCCTGAGAATATGAAGAACAAGAGGGTGTGTATTTCGTTCCAGGGAGTGGAGAGCGGTTTTGCACTCTGGCTGAATGGACACTATGTCGGCTACAGTGAGGACACATTTGATCCGTCTGATTTCGAGCTGACTGATTATATTGTCGAGGGTGAGAACAAGCTTGCGGTCAGGGTATGGAAATGGACATCAAGCAGCTGGTGTGAGGATCAGGATTTTTACAGATTTTCAGGCATTTTCAGAGATGTATTTTTGTATGCTGTTCCTTGTGCACATGTGGAGGATCTGTCAGTTGTTCCTACACTTAATGATACCTTTGACGAGGGCACACTTAGTGTGTCAATAAAGGCAGATGGTGATGGTATTGCAAGTGTAAAGCTTTATGAGCTGGGCGATTTGTCTGTGGAAAAATATGACAGGGCTAAGCTTTTACTGGAAGAGTTTGATATAGAGCTTAGGAATAAGGAAATTTGCGAGGGCTCATGTAATGTGAAAAATCCTCTGTTATGGAGCGCTGAAAAGCCGAATCTGTATGAGGTTAAAATTATAGTTAAAGATACGCATGGAAATGAGACCGAGTTTATCAGCCAGCTGGCGGGCTTCAGACGATTTGAGATGGTAGACGGACTCATGAAGCTAAACGGTAAGCGTATTGTATTTAAGGGTGTAAACCGCCATGAGTTCAGCTCAATAACAGGCCGTGTGCCAAACCGTGATGAGGTGATAAAGGATATTGTCACAATGAAAAAGAACAATATCAATGCTATAAGAACAAGCCATTATCCTGATGATTCCATGCTCTATGAGCTTTGCGATATTTATGGAATCTATATGATAGCGGAGAACAATCTTGAGAGTCATGGCACATGGGAGGCATATAATAAGGGCTATGTTGACCTTGACTTTGTTGTGCCAAAGGACAAGCCACAGTGGAGAGAAATGATGCTCGACCGTGCCAACTCATGCTATCAGAGAGATAAAAATCATCCGGCAATCCTTATCTGGTCATGCGGCAATGAGTCGTTTGGCGGCAAGACAATATATGAGATGTCACAGCTTTTCAGACAGCTTGATAAGCATCGTCTGGTGCATTATGAGGGAGTATTTAACGATAGAAGCTATAATGACACAAGCGACATGGAAAGCCAGATGTATACTCCGGTTGCAGGCATTGAAAAATTCCTGGCAGAGCATCCTGAGAAACCGTTTATATGCTGCGAATATACACATGCAATGGGAAATTCCTGCGGTGCTATGCACAAATATACAGAGCTTACAGACCGCGAGCCTAGATATCAGGGCGGATTTATCTGGGATTATATTGACCAGTCAATCTATAAAAAGGACAGATACGGCAAGTGGTTCCTCACATATGGTGGAGATTTCGGCGACAGGCCTACTGATGGTGATTTCAGCGGAAACGGCATCTGCTACGGCGGAGAGAGAGAGGCTTCTCCAAAGATGCAGGAGGTGAAGTTCAATTATCAGAATATCTCGGTTGATTTTGACAGCGACTACATCTTTACAGTCACAAACAAAAATCTCTTTGTAAATACATCGGTTTTTGATGCTTTTGCCATTCTTCTTGCAGACGGTGAGGAGGTTTACAGGACAAAGCTTCAGATATCTGTTCCACCGATGGATAGGGCAAGCTATGAGGTGCCGGTGACTCTTAAAAATTCCATGATAGATGTGGAAAAAGAGTACTGTATTGTCGTATCATTTGTATTGAAGGAAAACACCATCTGGGAAAAGGCAGGATATGAGATTGCATTCGGACAGCATATGATAAAGAAGCCTGTAAGTGAGTATTCATGCGACAAATCAGTTGAGCTTGTTGTTGGAAACGGAAATATCCTTGTAAGAGGTGAGAACTTTAAGGCACTTTTCTCAAGAATGAATCTGGGAATGGTTTCATATGTATACGGTGGCGTCGAGATGCTTCCAAATACTATCCCACTGCCGAATTTCTGGAGAACACCTACCAACAATGATTCCGGCAACATGATGCCACAGCGCTATGCACAGTGGAAGATTGCCAGCATGTATGTGACCACCAGACAGGATCAGCGCTTTGCAGATACATCACCAAGGGTAGAAAAAAATGATAACAATATCGCCATCACATATACTTATTTCATGCCTACCACACCGCAGAGCTCATGCGAGGTGACATACAGAGTTTTTGGTGATGGAACAATAGAGACAACTCTGTCATATGACCCTGTAAAGGAACTTGGCGATATGCCGGAGTTTGGCATGATGTTCAAGCTGGATGCCGATTATGATACAGTGAAATGGTACGGACTCGGACCACAGGAGACATACGAGGACAGACAGCATGGCGGAAAGTATGGTGTATACGAGAATAAAGTGGCAGACAATGTCGCAGAGTATCTCGTTCCGCAGGAGAGCGGCAACAAGTGCAGAGTAAGATATGCAAAGGTAATGGATAAGAAGGGCAGAGGCATGCTGTTCTTTGGTGATGAGCTTTCGTTCTCGGCACTGCCATATACACCACATGAGCTGGAAAATGCTGCACATCACTTTGAGCTTCCACCTGTACACTATACTGTTGTACGTGTGGCAAAGAAGCAGATGGGTGTAGGCGGAGACGACAGCTGGGGAGCACATACTCATCCAGAGTACCTGCTTGATGCCTCAGAGAAAATGGAATTCACATTCTGTTTCCGTGGAATCTAGCATTTTAAGGTTGTAAGGAATATTATTACGCATTTTGAGAGCAGGGACTATTACTGGGACTGCTCTCATGGTGTAAATAAATGATATAAGGATAAATGATATAAGAATTAAGGAGAATTAAAATGTCAAAATTTATTAAGGGTATGGATTTATCAACCTTGCTCGAGCTGGAACGCTGCGGAGCAAAATACTACGAGGATGGAAAGGAGAAGGATATTCTTGACATCATGAAGGAGCATGATGTTGATACAATCCGTCTTCGTCTGTGGAATGACCCAAAATCAGAGGAGGGTGAGCCTTACGGTGCGGGTAACAATGACCTGGCTGAGACTATCGCTATCGGAAAAAAGGTTACAGATGCAGGCTTTGGAGTGCTTTTGAATTTCCACTACAGTGATTTCTGGGCAGACCCGGGAAAGCAGATTAAGCCAAAGGCATGGAAAGATTTCGGTGTGGACGAGCTGGAGCAGGCTGTATATGATTTTACACTTGAAAATCTGACAAAGATTATTGAGGCAGGTGTAAATGTCACAATGATTCAGGTAGGTAATGAGCTTTCAAACGGACTTTTGTGGCCTGAGGGAAAGGTACCTAACTACGATAATATAGCAAAATTTGTGAATGCCGGAATACGTGCCTGCCGCAAGGTAAATGCTGATATTCCGATTATGATTCACCTTGATAATGGTGGAAACAATGAGCTTTATGTCAGATGGTTTACAAACTTCATCGAAAGAGGAGAGGAGTTTGAGTATATCGGATTGTCATACTATCCTTTCTGGCACGGCTCTCTCGATCAGCTTGAGTTCAATATGAACGATATTGCAAAGCGTTTCAATAAGGACCTTATCATCGCTGAGGTATCCATGGGCTTTACAATGGACAGCTACCAGGAGTACGAGAAGCTTGCTGATTCTGAGCGCAAGGGCTATGCGACAAAACCGGAGCTTGTTGAGAAGATAGATTATCCTATGACTATTGAGGGGCAGGCTGACTTTACAAAGGATTTCTTAAACAGAGTGGCAAATGTGGTGGATGACCACGGAAAAGGATTTTTCTGGTGGGAGCCAGCGTGGATTCCTGTACCGGGCTCAGGCTGGGCTACACCTGCTTCACTTAAGTACATGAATGATCCGGGACCATGCGGCAATGAGTGGGCAAACCAGGCGCTCTTTGACTATGATGGAAATGTGCTGCCGGCACTTGATGTTATTAAGAATTTTAAAAAATAAAATAATAACATATGTAATTTTGTTGCATGATTTGATTTGTTATGTTGCATTTTCAGTCGGATGTATTGCAATGTAAAAATGTGCAGTTATAATAGAGTTATAAAGAAAAAACGAATTATTTTAACTATCAATTTAACGCAAATACAATCAGCAAAGGAGAAGAAAAAATGATACAGCAAAACGTATTAGACAAATTCAAGGAGCTTTTTGGAGCAGATGGGGATATCAGAGTATATTTTGCTCCGGGACGTGTAAATCTGATCGGTGAGCATACTGACTACAATGGAGGACACGTGTTCCCATGTGCACTTACCATCGGTACATATATGGCAGCAAGAAAGCGCGATGACAGGAAGCTTCGTTTCTACTCTATGAATTTTGACAATCTGGGTGTGGTTGAGTCATCACTTGATGAGTTTACACCTGATCCGGACGGACTTTGGATAAACTATCCAATGGGCGTTATGTGGGCCTTCGAGGGACGCGGAATGAAGCTTGAAAGCGGTCTTGATATTGTTTTATTCGGAAATATTCCAAACGGCTCAGGACTTTCTTCATCAGCATCTCTTGAGGTGGTTACAGGATATATGTTAAAGGATATTTACGGCTTTGACGTGACAAATCAGGATATTGCACTTATCGGTCAGTATTCAGAGAACAACTACAACGGCTGTAATTGCGGTATCATGGATCAGTTTGCATCTGCAATGGGCAAAAAGGACAATGCAATTTTCCTTGACTGCAATACTCTTGATTTTGAGTATGCACCAATCGTTTTGGACGGTGCAAAGATCGTGGTGACAAACAGCATGGTTAAGCACAGCCTTGTAACAAGTGCTTACAATGACAGAAGAAATGAGAGTGCACAGGCTCTTAAGGATTTACAGACAGTATGTGACATCAAGACTCTCGGTGACCTGACAGATGAAGAGTTCGAGGCTCATAAGGATGCGATTAAGGATGAGGTTGCACGTAAGAGAGGCAAGCATGCGGTTTATGAGAACCAGCGTACCATCAAGGCTGTTAAGGCATTAAAGGAAAATGATATTGAGACATTTGGAAAGCTTATGAATGCTTCACATGTATCACTTCGTGATGATTATGAGACATCATGTCCTGAGGTTGACGTACTTGTTGATGAGGCATGGAAGATTCCGGGTGTTATCGGATCACGAATCACAGGAGGCGGATTTGGCGGCTGTACAGTCAGCATAGTAAAGGACGAGGCTATTGATCAGTTTAAGGCAAACCTGACAAAGGCCTATGAAGAGAAGGTTGGAAAGACACCTGAGTTTTATGTTGTTTCAATCGGAGACGGACCTAGCCGTCTGGCATAAAATCAGCAATATGAAATAACAGTAACGGATAAACAGGGTTTTCCCGACAATGATTAAGGAGCATGACATGATTCAGGAGAGAATATTAGAATTAGTAAAATATGGTCTTACAACAGGACTTGTTGACCCTGCTGATGAGGTATACACAGTAAACAGACTTCTCGAGGTACTCGGAGTGGACGATATCGAGGATGAGACATTTGAAAAGGTAGAGGCTCAGCCTGCATGGACACAGGAAGAGGCAGAGGAGAAGCTTGAGGGTATACTCGAGGATATGATGACATACGCATATGATAATGGCATCATGAAAGAAAACAGTATTGTATACAAGGATCTTTTTGATACAAAGCTGATGGGCTGCCTTGTAAATGCACCAAGCGTGATCAGAGCTCGCTTTAAGGATTTATACGACAATGAGTCTTCACTTGCGGCAACCGATTATTTTTACAAATTAAGCTGTGACAGCAATTATATCAGAAGACAGCGCATAAAGAAGGATATGAAATGGACCACAGACACAGAGTATGGCACACTTGATGTGACAATCAATCTCTCAAAGCCTGAGAAGGATCCAAAGGCAATTGCTGCCGCTAAAAATGCAAAGCAGAGCGCATATCCAAAGTGCCAGCTTTGTAAGGAAAATGAGGGCTATGCAGGCCGCGTAAACCATCCTGCAAGAGAAAACCACAGAATTATCCCTGTTACAATAAACAACAGCCAGTGGTTTTTCCAGTACTCACCATATGTATACTACAATGAGCACTGTATCGTGTTCAATTCAAAGCATACACCGATGAAAATCGAGCGTGCCACATTTGGAAAGCTGCTTGATTTTGTGACACAGTTTCCACACTATTTTGTAGGCTCAAATGCAGATCTGCCAATCGTTGGAGGCTCTATCTTAAGTCACGACCATTTCCAGGGCGGACACTATACCTTCGCTATGGCAAAGGCTCCGATAGAGAAAGAAATCACATTCAAGGGCTACGAGGATGTTGAGGCAGGTATCGTAAAATGGCCTATGTCTGTTATCAGAATTAAGTCAGCAGACAGGGATAAGCTTATTGACCTTGCAGATAAGATTCTTCTTGCATGGAGAGGCTATACAGATGAAGAAGCATTTATTTTTGCAGAGACAGATGGAGAGCCACACAACACTATCACACCTATAGCAAGACGTCGTGACGGAGACTATGAGCTTGACCTTGTGCTCAGAAACAACATCACAACAGAGGAGCATCCGCTTGGCGTATATCATCCGCATGCCCACCTTCATCACATAAAGAAGGAGAATATCGGACTTATCGAGGTAATGGGACTTGCAGTGCTTCCGGCCAGATTAAAAGGTGAGATGGCAGAGCTTAGGGATGCAATCCTTACAGGAAAGGATCTGCATTCGACTGAGACTCTTGCATCACATGCTGACTGGGCTCTTAAGTTTATGTCTAAGTATGATAAGATTGATGAGTCTAATATTGATGGTATCATCAATGAGGAGATTGGACTTGTATTTAAAGAAGTGCTTGAGTGTGCCGGAGTGTACAAGTGCACTGATGAGGGACGTGCAGCGTTCCAAAAATTTATAGATGCGGTAAACTTATAATATTTTCTTTTTATAATACGGAAAGCACCGGCGAACATACTATATATTTCGCAAGTACTACGCAGCTAAGAAGCAGTAAGAATTATGATTTAGGGTGTTTAGACCATGACACAACCGGCTTTTATGTGCCGTCCATGGCACATAACGCCTTGCCCCAGCGTCCATGCTGGGGCATTGTTGTATATGGACATAATTCTAACTGCTTCTAAGCTGCTTCGTAAAGCTCAATATATAGTATGATTCGCCGGTGCTTTCCTCGGCTGTGAGATAAACTGATTTTTAAAGGACCTGTTAAAGCCATTATTGTTAATGACTTTTTACTAAAGACTTGTAACTTGACTAGATTTTGCTTTCTGCAATTTATGCAGGCAGTGGATGAATGCAGGCACCAGGAAGGCATCTGCGAGAATCCATGCGAGTGGGCTTGCAAAGCAGGCGGCAGAAAAGCCGAATATCGGTACAAATACAAGTCCGATGAGCGAACGCGCAATCATTTCTGCTACTCCTGCAAACATTGCAAAACCTGAAAAGCCCATGCCCTGTATGGTGAAACGGACTGTGTTTACCAGAACGAGCGGGATGTAGAAAAATGCATTTGTAAGCAGAAACTGATGAGCCTGTGCGACAACCTCTGTTTCGCTTGGTGATACAAACAGGTAAATCAGATAGTTGGCTATAAACAGCAGTGCCACAAAAATCAAAACCGAATAGATCGATCCTATAACTGAGGCTGAAATAAGCCCCTTCTTTACACGTTCAAATTTGGCTGCGCCGACATTTTGTCCACTGTAGGTGGCCATTGTGGAGCCGAGTGCGTCAAATGGACACACCATAAACATTGAAATACGGCTTGCAGCGGTCATTGAGGCAACTGCGATGGAGCCTAAGCCGTTTACGGCAGTCTGCAGTATGACGCTGCCTATAGCGGTTATCGAATACTGAAAGCCCATAGGAAGTCCCATGACCATCAGATTTCTGACATATGAAGAGTCAAGATCCAAATCATTTCTGCTTACATGCAGCAGAGGTACATTTTTTGCTATGTAAATGATGCACAGCACTCCTGATACACCCTGTGACAGTACGGTTGCAAAAGCCGCTCCAAACACGCCCATGTTAAATACCAGAATGAAAAGTAAATCAAGACCGATATTTAGAACAGCCGCGATTATAAGGAAAATAACAGGTATGACCGAGTTGCCGAGAGATCTCAGATATCCTGACAGCAGATTGTACAGTATTGTGGCAGGAATGCCTGCAAATATGACAATCAGATACTGGTAGGCGAGGTCGTAAATGTCGCCTGGCGTATTCATCCAGGTCAGAATGTGACCGCAGAGAAGCACAGTGAGTGCCGTCATGATTATTGCGATAATTACAGACACAATCCCTGCATTTCCTACATATTTTTTAAGTCCTTTTTCATCCTTGGCACCAAAGCGCTGGGCTATTGGAAGTGAAAAGCCGGCACACACACCCTGGCAGAAGCCAATGATGAGAAAGCAGATGCTTCCGGTAGAGCCGACTGCGGCTAAGGCCGAAACACTTAGAAAACGACCGACGATTATTGTATCCATAAGGCTGTAAACCTGCTGGAAAAGCATTCCGAGAAGCAACGGAAGGGAAAAGCCCAGAATGAGCCCGGTAGGAGAACCTACAGTGAGATCCTTTGAATTATTTTTAGTCATTATTTATAATCCCCCTTGATTAAAAATAGATAAAAATATATATAAAAAATAGTGATTAAGTGTAATATACAACCTTTACAAACATAAGTAAATGAGGTAAAGTTAATTTGTTGGCATTTTTTTTGGTACATATTTTAAAGTGGATAAATATGCAGATTTTATGTTTGATATCCTGTTTTTTGAGAAGAAACTTCAATAATCAGTAAATATGTATGGGCTGACATATAATTAAATTTGGAGGAAAAGAATGAGAGACTGGGAAAATAACATTCGAAGGGTTGTACCTTATACACCGGGAGAACAGCCAAAGAATACCTGTGTTATTAAGTTAAATACAAATGAGAATCCATATCCGCCAGCGCCGGGAGTGAAGGAGGTTTTAAGTAATTTCAATACAGATGATTTAAGACTGTATCCTGATCCAAGGGTGGATAAGCTGGTAAATGCAATTGCGGATTTCTATAAGATAGACAGCTCAAAGGTGTTTGTCGGAGTTGGCTCTGATGATGTACTTGCCATGATTTTCATGACATTTTTCAATTCAAAAAAGCCGATACTGTTTCCTGATATCACATATTCATTTTATGATGTGTGGGCAGATATGCTTCGAATCCCTTATGAGCAGCTTCCATTGTCTGATGATTTTTCAATAGTACCGTCAGATTACTATAAGGCAAACGGCGGAGTAGTATTTCCGAACCCTAATGCTCCGACAGGAAAGCTTATGCCTCTTGATGAGATAGAGGATATAATAGAGCACAATCAGGATGTAATTGTCGTAGTAGACGAGGCATATGTAGATTTTGGCGGGGAGAGTGCGCTTCCACTCATTGACAAATATGATAATGTCATCGTGGTACAGACATTCTCGAAATCACGCGCGCTGGCAGGCTCAAGAGTTGGTTTTGCCATGGCAAGTCCTGTGCTTATCAAGTATCTGAATGATGTGAAATATTCGTTCAATTCATATACAATGGACAGAATCACAATCGAAGCAGCTACAGCAGCGGTAAAAGACAGAGCATACTTTGAAGAGACCACAGCAAAGGTTATAAAGACACGTGAATGGACAAAGAAAGAGCTTAAGAGACTTGGCTTTACATTCTGTGACTCAAAGAGCAACTTTATATTTGCAAAGCCCGCAAATGTTTCTGCAACAAAGCTTTTTGAGGACCTTAAGGCAGACAATATATTTGTCAGACATTTCAGCTCACCTGAGCGAATCAACGACTATCTGCGAATATCCATAGGAACGGATGAGCAGATGCATACGCTAATTAAATTTTTGGAGAATTATTCATGTTAAAAAAATATATTTACATCTTTTTAATTTCAATGGTACCACTTATTGAACTCAGAGGAGCGGTTCCGGTTTCACAGGTGATGGGGCTGCCGATAGTGCCATCATTTATCGTTTGTATCATTGCAAATATGCTTCCGGTACCAATTATTTATCTTTTTGCAAGAAAGGTTCTCATCTGGGGAGCAGACAAACCAATTATTGGAAGGTTCTTCAGCTTCTGCCTTGAAAAAGGAGAGAAGGGTGGTAAGAAGCTTCAGGCAAAGGCCGGAAGAGGTCTGTTTGTTGCACTTTTACTTTTCGTAGGTATCCCACTTCCGGGAACAGGTGCATGGACAGGAACACTTGCGGCAAGTATCCTTGATATGGATTTCAAGTCAACAGTTGCCGCTGTCATGCTTGGAGTACTGCTTGCCGGCATGATTATGATGATAGTAAGTCTGGCGGGCGTGTCTATATTCCTGTAGAATTTATGGGGAGCTTTCTTCGTCCTTTGTTGAACAGTACAAATCCGGCCACCAGTGAAACAATTGTAACCACAATCACAACCACAAAGACCACTACACTATTACCGGGATCAGGGAAAAATCCTGAAAGTGTGCCCCAAAGGTTGAAAAGCAGATGAAGCCCCATAGAGTAGTAAATAGAGCCACCGCGTTCGCACACATATCCGAGCACTATGCCAAGTGCAAAGGCATATATGCCCTGAATCCAGTTGAGATGGAACAGTCCGAAAAGTGCAGCCTGCATCAGATTGGCAAGAGCAAATGGCAAAGCCTTTCTGGCACAGCGCATGGTTACACCGCGGAATATAAGCTCCTCACAGATTGGCGCCAGTATTACAGAATAAAGTACTGTCACAAAGGTGGTATCTGTGATGCCTGATGTCTCAAAAAGCTCGTTGTACTGCTGCAGCCAGTCGGGACGGATGTAGCCGGTTAAGTTAGCGATGAAATTGGCAGCAAACTGTGTACCCGGCACGAGTATGACGATTGCCACAATCATCATGGGATTGAAGGTTTTCTTAGGGGATGGAAGAAAATTACCTTCGTATCTGGCATAGTACCACATGCCAAAAATCGCAATGGTAATGAGTGCATAGATGATCATAATCATCATGTTAAAATTTACAGAGGTAAATGTCTTTTCAAGGCGGTCCGATACGTTTGCAGACGGAAAAGCAAGTTTTCCGACAAAACCCTGTCCAAACATTCCCATGCCCATCATAAAGAATAAGGCGATAGTCTGAATTGCCTCAACTGCAAGCAGTGGGACAAATGTGTAAAAGAAATATCCTACTTTTTTCATTTTCAATTTACTCCATTCTGATTTATTAGGCGATAGTAACATTAGTATAACATATCATAATTTAATTGCAAGAAAGCTGTTTACTTTAAAACTTTAATATGTTAAAATTAAAAGTAAATAAATCGCATGAAAAAGGAGAACACGATGAGCAAGAATCTAAAAACAGAAGCAGTAGACCATTTGTTTGATGCTATTTTGTGTCTCAAGGATAGAGCAGAGTGTTATACATTTTTTGAGGATGTTTGTACTGTAAATGAGCTTTTTTCTCTATCACAGAGATTTGAAGTGGCAAAGATGCTTAGAGAGCAGAAGACATATCTTGATATAGCAGAAAAGACCGGGGCTTCCACAGCCACAATCAGCCGTGTGAACAGATCATTAAACTACGGCAACGATGGATATGATATGGTTTTTTCACGCATGGAGGATGGCTCTGACAAAGAGGATTAGTTTATCATAGGGGAAAAGAAAAACAGGCTCATTAATTTGAGCCTGTTTTTTTACTTTCTTTTCCTGAATGTGTATTTTCATGGGAAGAAGCCTCTTTTTCTTCATTTAGATTGTCAATCATGCGCTCAATCAGCATTTTCTTGATGTAGACATCAAAGCTCAGCATGCAGATAAAGCTGAATGTGTGAAGAAATTTCTGATCCTCATCAGGAAAATTCTCAAATGTTTCACCGGCAATCTTGTATTTCTTGCCGAGATCCTTTAGGAGCTTTTGCGATTCCTCCGCCTCTAAGCTGAAAACCTCAGTATAGACATCCTGCATCGTAAATCCGTCATCATTGCCGAAATACTTCTCGGTAAGCGGATTAAGAATTGAGCGGATATCGTTGATGCTCAATATATTTTTGAAATAATATATAAAAAGCAGTGTGAGCACATGCTCCTTAGAATACTTTTTCTTGTCCGGAGAAGGGAGCAGATTGTTTTTGGCATAGTTGTTTATCATTGTCTTGGTAAGGATTTTGTCGCTTTCATAGCGCTTTGATGCAGCGAGCTGCTCGTCCATGAAGGTTGTGACCTGATCCATGTACAAATCAATATTTGGTATATCCTCCGGCTTTATGTAATCTATTGATTTAAGCTGCTTTAATAATTCTGATAAAAATTCTTTAACGTCATTCTCCATATCATCACCTCAGGCTTTTATTATATAGTATTGAAAACTATATGACAAGTTTTTTTTGAATTTTCTCATATTGGGTTGTACAAAACATATGTTTGTGATATGCTGTAAATAAATTATTTTTGTATTTATGGTATGTGTGCCTGTAAAAGACTGGAGAATTGAGAGGAAAACAGATGAACTTAGATATGTTGAATGAACAGCAAAGGGAGGCCGTTTTGACCACAGAGGGACCGCTTCTTATTTTAGCGGGGGCAGGCAGTGGCAAGACCAGGGTTCTTACATACAGGACTGCCTACCTGATAGATGAGTGTGGCGTCAATCCTTACAATATCATGGCAATCACCTTTACAAACAAGGCTGCGGGAGAGATGCGTGAGAGAATTGATGATATGGTGGGCTATGGTTCGGAAAGCATATGGGTTTCTACATTCCATTCGACATGTGTGCGTATACTGCGCAGGTATATTGACAGGCTGGGATATGACACGAATTTTACCATATATGATGCTGACGACCAGAAGGCTCTGATGAAGGACATCTGCAAGCGTCTTGAGATAGATACCAAGATGTATAAGGAAAAGATGTTTTTAAATGTCATTTCATCTGCAAAGGATGAGATGATTGATCCGATAGAGTTTGAAAACCGCTTCACAGGTGACTTCGTGAAGCGCAAGCAGGCACTTGTATACAAGGAGTATCAGAATGCCCTAAAGCAGAATAACGCACTCGATTTTGATGATTTGCTTGTGAAGACAGTAGAGCTTTTTAAGCTGGATAAAGAGGTGCTGGATTACTATCAGGAGCGCTTCAGATATATCATGGTGGATGAGTATCAGGACACAAACACCGTGCAGTTTGAGCTTATCAGGCTTCTTGCCATGAAGTATAAGAATCTGTGTGTGGTTGGTGATGATGATCAGTCCATTTACAAGTTCAGAGGTGCCAATATCTACAATATCTTAAACTTTGAGAAGCATTTTGAAGATGCAAAGGTCATAAAGCTTGAGCAGAATTACAGGTCTACCCAGAATATCCTAGATGCCGCCAACAGCGTCATTTCCAACAACGTGGGTAGAAAGGACAAGCGCCTTTGGACTGACAACGGAGCCGGAGACAGGATTACCTTTGAACAGCTTGAGAGTGGCTTCGAGGAAGCGGATTATGTGGCGCGTTCGATAGCGAGACTCGTGAGAAAGGGTGAGGCGCGCTATAAGGACTGTGCTGTGCTTTACCGAACCAACGCACAGTCGCGTCTCTTCGAGGAGAAATTTATTGCAGCCAACATACCATACAAGATTGTCGGCGGCGTGAATTTCTATGCCAGAAAAGAGATAAAGGATATCCTTGCATATTTAAAGACTATTGATAATGGCCATGATGACCTTGCTGTAAAGCGAATAATAAATGTGCCAAAGCGCGGCATCGGAGCTACAAGCATCAATAAGGTGACAGACTATGCTCTTGAGAAGGGTATAGATTTCTATACGGCACTGCGCTATGTCGATGAAGTGCCAGGCATGGCGAGGTCGGCAGGCAAGATAAAGCCTTTTGTGATGTTTATACAGTCACTTCGTGCGAGAGCCGAGATGGATTCGGTTTCGCAGCTCATACAGGCAATAATCGATGAGACCGGCTATGTCGATGAGCTAAAGGCTGAGGGCACGGATGAAGCAGAGCAGCGTATTGAGAATATTGATGAGCTTATAAACAAGGCTGTTGATTACGAGCAGGGGGAGGAGAATCCTACTCTCAGTGGCTTTTTGGAGGAGGTAGCGCTTGTAGCCGATATAGACGGTCTTGACGAAAACAGCGACTATGTGGTTCTTATGACTCTGCACAGTGCTAAGGGACTTGAGTTTCCGAATGTGTATCTGGCGGGCATGGAGGATGGTCTTTTCCCAAGCTATATGTCAATCACGAGTGATGATGCGACAAGCGAGATAGAGGAGGAAAGGCGTCTTGCTTATGTTGGCATCACGAGAGCCAAGGAGCATCTGACCATTACATCGGCACGCATGCGCATGGTGCGTGGAGAGACACAGTTCAATAAGGTATCGCGATTTGTGAAAGAGATTCCGCGTGAGCTTATGGCAGGCGAGGTTTATGAGCCAAAGCGCCGTGATGATGACCTTGAAAGAAATTCGCAGAGCACGTACAGAAAGGCTAAGGAGGCCTTCAAAAAGACACCTACATACGGCACAGAGTATGCAACCACCTTTAATACACAGCGTACAAGGACACCTGTCTATACACCTGTGAGCAATCAGAAGTCATTTGCCAGTGCCAATACCACCGGAGGCCTTTCATATAAGGTAGGAGACAGAGTATCGCACATCAAGTTTGGTGCGGGAGAGGTCATGGCAATTGTAGAAGGCGGCAGGGATTATGAGGTCACTGTGGACTTTGACAAGGCTGGTACCAAAAAGATGTTTGCTTCATTTGCCAAATTGAAAAAAATTGACTAAAATTATTGTAATTTTTATAGGAAAATTGGATATAATATGCTATAATGGATTTAACAAATAGCATTTGACAATTACTTTTGGAAAAGGAGCGGATTGAATTATGAGTAAAGTTGAAGAATTATTAAAGGACAACAAGCTTGCAGAGAAGCTCAGCATGGCAAAGCTTAATGACCTTCTCAAAAAAGAAGAGGAAGACAAGAAGCCTTCCAAGGCTGTTATCATATTTGCCATCATTGGTGTATTAGTTGCAGTGGCAGCAGCGGCATATGGTATCTACAGATTTTTCACACCGGATTATTTAGATGATTTCGATGATGAGTATGATGATGAATTCGATGATGATTTCTTCGAGGATGAAGACGATGATGATGCTGAAGAGGAAAAAGAGGCACCAAAGACTAAAGAAGAGAAATAATCGTTTTTAGATAATGGGGGCTACATATGTAGTCCTCATTTTCTTTATGTGTGAAGCAAGGCATTTGCAGTCGATCATACAAAGGAATAATAAAGTATAAAGAGAGATAAGAATTACATGAAAAAAGGATTTAGAGGAACAGGAACCGTAGAAAGAGTAGACTTCCCAAACAAGGGAATAGCCGTTACAGATGACGGCGACAGAGTAATTGTGAAAAATACAATTCCGGGACAGAAGGTGGAATTTGTTGTAAATAAAGTAAAGCATCAAAGGGCAGAGGGCAGACTGATGGAGGTACTGGAGAAATCGCCTCTGGAGACAGAAGAGCCATGTCCTCACTTTGGAATGTGTGGGGGCTGTACGTATCAGACAGTGCCTTACGAAAAGCAGCTTGATATGAAGCTTACCCAGGTGAAAAAGCTAATCTCGGATGCCATCGGCACTGAGGAAGAGTCAGGATACGAGTTTATAGGGATACATGGAAGTCCTAAAAAGAGCGAATACAGAAACAAGATGGAATTTTCCTTCGGTGATGAGTACAAGGATGGCCCACTCGCGCTTGGCATGCACAAAAGAGGAAGCTTTTATGACCTTGTGACAGTATCGGACTGTCAGATAGTGGATGAGGATTTCAGGACAATATTAAAGGCAACACTTGATTATTTTTCCAAAAACAATATTCCATATTTCCACAGAGCAACTCATAAGGGCTATCTGCGGCATCTGCTTGTCAGAAAGGCAACAAAAACCGGTGAAATCATAGTCGACCTTGTCACCACCACACAGACAGAGGGCTTCAACGAGGAGGAGCTGCTAGCAGGCTTTAGATATGAACTTTTGACCAGGCACTATGACGGCAGCTTTAAGGGCGTTTTACACACAAAAAATGACAGCGTGGCAGATGTGGTCAAAAACGAGGGCACAGAGGTGCTCTACGGAGATTCATATTTCTACGAGGAGCTCTTAGGTCTGAAATTCAAAATCACACCATTCTCATTTTTCCAGACTAACTCACTCGGAGCGGAGGTGCTCTATGAGACAGCGAGAGAGTTTATCCTGGGAGGTGACAGGAATTCGCTAAACGGTAAAACAGTCTACGACCTCTACAGCGGAACCGGCACCATCGCGCAGCTTATGGCACCGGTGTGTAAGGAAGTAGTAGGTGTCGAAATAGTTGAGGAGGCAGTTTGCGCAGCAAAGGAAAATGCAGCTCTTAATGGTCTTGATAACTGTAAATTTATCGCAGGTGATGTCCTCAAGGTGCTTGATGAGATAGAGGAAAAACCGGATTATATAATTCTTGATCCACCACGAGACGGTATCCATCCGAAGGCTATCGGGAAAATCATAGATTATGGTGTTGAGAATATGGTTTATATTTCATGTAAACCGACAAGTCTGGCAAGGAATTTGCAGATATTTATGGCCAGAGGATATAGAGTGGAGAAGATATGCTGCGTGGATATGTTTCCGAATACTTATCATGTGGAAACAGTCTGTTTATTATCACGTAAATAAGTGGTTTTACAGGCTTTTATGAGTGGAGTTCAGTCTATTTGCCACCCATTTGCCACCCTAATTCTGAAAAACATCATTGAACACAAGAAAAGCACTGAATCCGTTGAACTATTGCCGGATTCAGTGCTTTTTTAGGTCTTTATGTAGTTGTTATGATGTTTTTGCCTGTGTCACCTGTTCAAACAGATCAACAGAGCGTTCAACCATCTTTTCAGTATCATGCACATAGGTCTGCAAGGTGGTTTCAATGTTGGTGTGTCCCAACCGAGTCTGTACGTCCTTCACATCAGCACCGTTTTCAATCAGCAGTGTGGCGTGGGTGTGTCGTAATGAATGGTAATCAAAGGCAAGCAGCAGTTCTTTATGGATGACTCTTGAACAGAATTTGAAGGAATCAGTTGAAGTATATTGACCGTTTTCTGCAATGCAGACCATGCGAACCCGTGGCAAAGGCGAATTGATACACTTCTGAATTGGAACTATGCGCTTCATATCATTGCCTTTTTCATCCTTTTCAACCTTGATGACATGGATGGTGTAGTATTCACCATACTTCATTTCATTTTTTGCCTGTCTGACCTTTTCTGCTTTCAATGCCCGGTACAGGGTTTCACCAAACTTCACGGTTCTGTTTGATGTTACAGTTTTGGTTGTTCCAAAATACCATGATGACCGCAGTTCTTTCTTACCCTTCTTTTCAACAACCTTCCTTACATCTGCCCCAAAGTTACGCTTTACAATCTGTTTGTTGACGCTGATGGTGCGGTTATCGAGGTCTATATCATCCCAAGTCAGAGCAAAAGTTTCAGAGATACGCAAACCAGTATAAAAACCGATCATAAGCGGAATATGATAACGGGAATCAGACGGGAAACGGTCAATGATTCGCTGCCATTCGTCCAAGGTTAAAATGATGCGTTCCCTTGGTGCTTTTTCAACCTTGGGAAATTTGACATACTGCATAGGATTTGAAGTGATGTAGTGCATTGGTTCAACAGCATAGTTTAGTGCTGCACTGAATACGGACAAAATGCCGATCATGTGACTTTTAGAATTGCCGTTCATTTTCAGTTCAACGGCATATTCCTGTAATATTGCAGGGGTGATCGCTTTCAGTCTATATACACCGAACTTTGGAATCAAATGCCCTTGAATGATTCTTAAATAACCGACTTGTGTATTATATTTCAGGTTGGTTTTGCAGTACAGATCAAACCATTGGTTCAGGTAGTCTGCAACCGTAATTTCAGTAGGTTCAAAAACTGACCCGGCATTATTGTATTCATTCAGAGCCTTGGCAAGTGCTGCTTCTGCTTCTTTCTTAGTGCGAAAACCGCCTTTTTCTTTTCTCTTGCGTTTTCCGTCAACTTTCCCAAGGTCAAAATAATATGACCATGTTGTACCTCTTTTTCGTGTTCCACCGTTCATAATATCATCCTTTCTGTAATTGAATTTATAGGTAATGGATGATATAATTAGGGTTGCATAGCCTATATCATCCTATTCCTTGGTTGGTGTTTGGTTATCCCTGACCCCTGAACCGCTGCAACGGTGTATGGGGTCAATTTTTATCCTATGGCAATGCGTTGTTTCAGAAGCTGCAACCCCTGATTTCTTAACGCATCTACCTGTTCATAAGTGGGTGATTCAATCCAAATCAGCCAAGCAGAACGGTGTTCTGCATATTGAACATCAACATATGCTTCATTTTTGTCACTGACACGAATAGAGTAGTCAATTCTTACAGGTGTATTTTTCTTAAATTCAATAATTTTTCCCATGAATATCACTCATCCTTTCAGAATATATTTTTTGTACTGTTCCATAACAGAATCAGAAACACCGCTTTTATAAATTTTTCGAATGTCACTGATGGTTTCATCTTTCAGCAGTTTCAACCAGTCAATCAGGTCTGTTCTACTGTTGGCAAAACTGCAACATTTACCACTTGCGTATTCAATTCTATAACGCATATAGTTCCCATCCTTTCATGTGTTTGATTATCCCTATTCCTTGACCTTCAAGGTGCTGCAACACCTACGACAGAAGGTTATTGTTTTTGTAATTGAGAAATCTTAAATTTTATAAATTCTCTGATTTCTTCATCAAGTTTTTGCAACTGTTCAGCCGTGTAATCTTCACAATGAAAATCAAAGTTATGTTCTAACCATGTTAGAATTTCAACTTGATTCCGAAGATCTGAAAGCCTTTCTTCACCCAGTTCACCATCAATTTTTTCAAAGATGGTTTTATATGGGGTATCACCTACAATCCAACCTTCAAGAACACCAAAGTAGTTTGCAATAAGTGAAAGATTGTGTTTTTCAGGAACACGTTTCCCGGTTTCATATTGCTTAACTGTACTTAAACCAATTTTTGCACCGTCAGCAAGTTCTTTTTGGGTGATGCCTTTTTCTTTTCTTAGTGTTTTGATACGTTCGGCAATAACAGATGCGTTATACATCCGCTTGGTCAATCATTTGCCCCCCCTTTCTTTCTAAAGTGTGAAACAAAGTGCTGTGTCATCTCTGTTACCCGGCTTACTTTACACACGCCCTTGCTTTGCAAGTATGCTTGTCACTTACCTTATGGGTATTCATCAGTGAACATTGTGTTTGCATCAGATGCCTTTACAACTGCTTGACTGACTTCCTCATTTCTTTGTTTCTTAAATTGGTACTTTTGAGTACCTTGAAAGTATTCATTTGAATACCTTATAATGCAATTATAGTCATCATCATCACTAAAGTCAATACAAATTTTGTAAGAAAGGAATAGAAGTATGAAAAACAAAGAAATTAGAGAAGCAATGAAGAAAAAAGAATTGAAACAGTGGCAGTTAGCGGAATTACTTGGTATTAGTGAACAGACCATGTATAGAAGATTAAGAAAGGAACTTCCCCCAGACGAAAAGCAGAAGATTCTTGATATTATCGAAAAGGTGGGATAAATATGTCAGGACTATACAAAGGTTATGTTGAAACCAAAGGCAAGGCAAGCATTGAAAAACTTAAAAACAGAACCACATGGAAAACCTATGATGAAGTGAAGAACCTGAACGGGTTCGGCGGGGTTTTGGCTGATGACACTATCCTTATCGACATTGATGATTCTGACCAATCTGAAATTCTGATGAACATTGTGGAAGAACTACAACTTGACTGTAAAGTCCTTTGTACCAGTAGGGGAAAACATTTTCTTTTCAAGAATCATACCATTGCAAGGAACAGGACACACGTTCAGTTGGCGGTTGGTCTTACTGCTGATATAAAAGTCGGCAGTAAGTTATCCTATGAGGTTATCAAGATTGACGGTGAAGAAAGGTTTTGTGAATGGGACATTGAAGAAGGTGGAAAGTATCAGGAAGTTCCCAAGTGGTTGTTCCCGGTCAAGGCAACCGCAGACTTTGTTGATATGGATGCCGGGGACGGAAGGAATCAGGCACTTTTCAATTACATCCTGACTCTGACTGCAAATGATTTCACGGTTGAAGAAACCCGTGAGTGCATCCGCATCCTGAACAAGTTTGTTCTGAAACAACCGCTGTCAGATGATGAACTGGAAGTGATCTTGCGTGATGATGCTTTTCAGAAACCTGTTTTTTTCCTTGGCAGTACATTCCTGTTTGACAAGTTTGCCAACTACATGATTAACAACCATCATATAGTGAAGATCAACGGACAGTTGCACATATACAAAGACGGGATATATTGCAGTGATATGAATGTGATTGCCGGGGTGATGCGTTCATACATTCCCAACATCAAGAAAAGTCAAAAGACAGAAGTTATTGATTATATGTATGACATGACAGAAGAAAAAGAACAGTCAGATGCAAACCTGATTGCTTTCAACAATGGTGTATATGACCTTGTAACCGGGGAACTGAAACCATTCAGCACAGACATTGTTATTACTAACAAGATTCCTTGGGACTACAAGCCGGATGCCTATTCTGAACTGGCAGACAGTACACTGAACAAGTTAGCGTGTGGTGATGCAGCGATCAGGGCATTGTTGGAAGAATGTATTGGTTACTGCTTTTACAGAGCAAACACCTTCAACAAGGCGTTCATCCTGACAGGTGATAAGTCCAACGGTAAAAGTACATTTCTGAAAGTCCTGACGGTGCTGCTTGGTGAACATAATGTTGCATCATTGGATTTGAAGAACTTGGGGGACAGATTCAGCAAGGCATCACTGTTTGGAAAATTGGCAAATATTGGTGATGATATATCTGATGAATTTGTCCCGGATGCATCCCTTTTCAAGAAGATCACTGACGGGGGAAGGATTCAGGTTGAAAAGAAAAGTCAAGACCCGTTTGAGTTCAACCCTTATGTGAAACTAATTTTTTCTGCTAACAATATGCCAAGAATCAAGGACAAGACCGGGGCGGTACTTAGGCGTTTGGTTATCATCCCATTCAATGCACGGTTCAGTGAATCAGATGCAGATTACAACCCTAACATAAAAAGTGATCTGACACAATCTGCATCAGTTGAATATCTGATAAAAGTTGGTATTGCCGGATTACAAAGGGTAGTAAAAAATAATCATTTTACTGAATCAAAGAAGGTACAGAAGGAAATTGAAGAATATGAAGATTTCAATAATCCTGTAAAGGGATTTTTCCGGGAATGCAATGAACAGGATGGTGCTGATTATATTTTCAGGGAAACAGCAACGGCAATTTATAAAAGGTATCAGGTGTATTGTGCAGAAAACAATTTTCAGCCGGAAAGCAATACAGTATTTGGAAGAACCCTGAAAAGCCTGTTTGGTGTTGAAAGTAAACAGAAGAAGATCAGCGGTAAAAACGTAAGAATGTATGTGAAAGTAGCAGAATGTAGCAAATAGTAACAAATAATGTAACAACAAAAATCCGTATAAAATAAAGCGGTAACAAATGGTAGCAAATACTTCAAACTTCTTTATTATTTTAATATTTTTTAATCAGTTATAGATAGTAAAAAAGAAAAAATAAATAAAATAAGAATTATTTGCTACTCTGCTACCTTTTGCTACCAGTGAACAGAAAGGATTGAAGGAAGATGACAGGTGAACAGTTTATTGAAAAAGTTAGAGAAATCAAGGAAATATCAAGTGTTGAATGGGATGTAAAAGGTGATTATCTTAATCCTGATGAAGTCCGGGTGAAGGTGATAGCAGATAATGGTGAATATAATTTGCTGCTTGGAAGTCCGGCATTACATGACAGTGCTGCAACATTGTTGTCTGATTCATGGGTGGAACGTGTCAGTTTCATTCTGTTGGCAAATAAACTGATGGAATTACAGGGAAAAAGTGAATGTTTTAATGTGAATTGTGACTTGGATATATCAAAGGTTGTAAATTTTGTCATCAAATGCACCCGGAAGTAACTGCATTATAAAATGGCGGTTTTTTAGATACCAAAATGCAAGAAATGACATTAAAACAAAGGCTTTTTATATACGGTTTTGCCGTGAAAAAAGTCCCTGAAACATAGGAAAATAAAGGGATTCTGTTATATACACCCCCTATGTTGGGAAAGAAAGAAGGTAAAAGATACATGAAAAAAGTAGATAGATTGATAATTAAAGCAAAGAAAAAATGTGGATATGAACGCCTTGCAGTTGCTTTTATTTATCCATCAGAAGAAGAACCGGGTAAATGGGTTGCAAGGGGTGATATTTGGAACGGAAAAAAGGGCAGCGGTATAACACAGGCAATATGTAGCACTTGTGAATCTGTTGATGATGCTATGAAAGCATTGGAAGAACTTGCTGAAAAATACCCGAATGATAAAGACCTACGAATATTTATTGATGATCTGAAAGAATAGGCGGTGATGTTGTGAAAAAACTTGATAGATTGGTAAAGGCTGCAATGGTTCAGGCTGATACAAAAGCACAGATTAGGAAAAAGGAAGTATTTGAAAGGATGACTACTGAACAGTTGAATGAACTTGTGAACGGCAATCCATCTGATGAACGCATTAAAGAAATATTAGCATCGGTTGATGGTTTATGGTTACTGAAAGAAGGTGAATAGAATGGCAAAAAGAAATTTGAAACTTGATACCCCGGACAATATCAGAAAAGCACTGGCAAAGGTTGCCAATATGACCTATAAGGGGGAAATTGATACCAAGACCGCTAATAGCATCACTGCAACGTGTAACGTGATTTTAAGCGGTATCAGGGTTGACGATCAGGAAAAGAAGATTGCTGAATTAGAGCGTATTCTAAATGAAAATGAAGATAACTGATGTTTTGGACGGCATCAGGGTGGCAAATGGTGGTTTTAACTGCTGCCGGATGACAAGAAACATAGGAAAATAGCGGTTTTGAATGGTTGGGGTTTCCGAATGGCTACACTGTTGAAACCCTGACAGAAAGGATAGGATGGATGAACAGAAACACAAGGAATTTGCAGATTCTACGGGATAAAATAGGCGTTGAACAGTTCAGGGTTATTGCTGAACTTCTCAACCAAGAACACCTGACCTTTGGTGACTACACCCGGAACGGGTTTGTTTCCAAGGAAGAACAGCGTGATGCAATTATGAAAGACTTCTATCATGGGTATTCTTGGGAACAACTACAAGACAAATATGGTCTGACTGTAAGTGCATTATATAAGATTACAGAAAAGAAAGCATAGAAATTATCACAGGAACAAAAACAACTGCTATATGACCATTATATGAGGTCACAAGCGGTTGTTTTTATGTTCAGAAAGGCATAGCAAGACCCCCGCATAGAAAGGTGATACGGGGGTCTTGCTATTTGTTATTGCTATCACGTTTAAAACTAAGCAACTTCATACTTAGGCACTGCTACTATATCACATACCGCTGTTGCTGTCTATGGAAATTTTTAATAAAAATACTAAATATGGTATATAAGTATAGAACTAAATACAATATATGGTAGAATTAGAGAAAACAAAAATTGCAGAAAGGAAGGATATAAGCAATGAATAATCTTACAGAACAGGAAAAGAAATTTGCTGATACGTTTGTATATTTGTTTTTCCACTCACACGCTATATATGCCGGTATGGGTGCAGAAGCTGCACGGGTTGCCGGGTATGATGTGCCTGATGACATGAATAAGGCTGATAACCTTGAAAAGTCATTGTTAGGTAAGGAAAAAATCAAGCAGTACATTGATTCAGAAATTGAAAGATTCAGGGAAATCTTGTCTGACGATCAGAGCATGAATCTTTGGAAACATATTTCAGAGTTTAAGCCGGGAGAAGCAGCCAATGATCTACTGGATGGTGGTTGTATTATCAGGCATTAAAAGAAAGGGGTGAAAAACATGGCAGAAAAATTTTATGAAACTTGTGCCAAACAGGTGGTAACAATCATACATCAGCACAGAGAAGGAACAAAGGAAATTGCTGATGCAATTCAGAAATTAAATACAGATCGTAGATATTCAGAATACGGCAGAGAAGAACTGTTGAAGAAATTAAGAGAAGAACTGAATACGATCAATCAGGAAAAGACCAATGAACTGAAAGAGGTTGTGCAGCAGTTTGTGAATACCTATCAGATCAATATTACAGATGACGGAAAGGCAGACCCACAGGAAGTTGCCAATGCATTAAAGGTCATTGAAATGTGTGGCACTGGGTTGACTGTTGAAGTGCTGCGTACTGCATTAGAACCAATCAAAGGGTCATATACCACTTTGAAAATGATTCAGACAATTTTAACAAGCAAGAATCAGCGTGCCCTTGCTGTTGAAGCAACTTATAGTCCTGAATGCATCATCTTGATTGATGAATACATTGGTCAGACGGGTGCAATTATTGGCTATGAAGATACTTTCGCAGAAGTAAAAAGTGCGTTAAATGTTCCGTTGCTTGTTAGTGCCGGACTGCATGGAGAGCCTGATTATAATGGTTCAGTTATCAACAGATTATTAGACACAACGCCATATATTACGCTTTGTCTTAGTGACAGCATGATGAAGGTGGGAAAATTATATGAACAGGTGTCTTTGGAATATCCGGGATTTTTCAAATAATCAAAGACTTCAAGGGTGCGGTGTGATGCTGCACCCTTATTTGTCAGGAAGGTGGTAAAAGGGAGTGACTAAAAAAGAAAAACACATGATTGCAAAACAATATTTGCAGCGTGGGCGTGATATACAAAGGCAGATTACACAGTTATATGAAAAGCGGTCAGAATTTATTGACCGGGCAACTTCAACCACTATGGCTATATCACCCGTTAAAGTTCAGACTTCACATTCCGGGCAAATGTTGGAAAACGCAATCATTGGAATGGTTGACACAGAGGAAAAAATCAGAAATAAGATTGCAGAATTACAAATGCAGCAATGGAATCTGCAAAAAGAAATTCAACAGGTGCATGGTCTGCCATATACACAAATGCTTTATAAGATATTTATTGAACGGAAGTCCTATGATGTAGCACGTAAAGAAGTTAATTTGAAACCGTTCAATGGTCAGTATAACCGTAAATTTCTGTTACGGGATGCTATTGATGCATTTGCAGACTGTCACCCGGAAATATTTGAAAATGAACAGGAAGGATGAAATGACAAATGGGTAGAATAGGAAGATTTGACTGCAAAGGTCTGAAAGACTTTCAGCAGCAGTTGGGAAAGTTGCAAAATCCTGATGATTTTGTGGAATCGTGTGCAAAAGAACTTGCTGCCCGGTTGCTTCGCATGGTGGTCAAAAGAACACCTGTCGGACAGTACCCGGCAAGTTCAGGAAAAAAGGGCGGTACATTAAGGCGTGGTTGGACTGGTGAAAAACGTGCATCAGCACAAGGGTATGCAGACAGCCTAACGGTGAACCATTTTGGTGACACCTATGTCATTGAAATTGTGAACCCGGTTGAATATGCATCCTATGTTGAATACGGACACAGGACAGCCAATCATTCAGGATGGGTCAAGGGTCAGTTTATGATGACCATATCTGAACAGGAATTACAGAAAATTGCCCCAAAGGTGCTTGAAAACAAAATCAAGAAATATTTAGGGGGACTTGGTAAATGATGAAAACAGTACGCCATAGCAGGAAGGAACTGAAGCATGCAGAAAACAGGGAAAAAAGATATTTTGTGAATAAACCAGTGAAACCCGTCAAGGTGAACAATTTTCTTTTCATGGATAATCAGGAACGGTTTGAAAATGTGTGCCTTGGGTATTCAATTCAGGCTGAACGGCTGATGAAGGTAATACAGAAGAACACTGCCGGAAAGATCACAAAGGATTGGGTGACACCTGAAAGAAAGATGACCATTGAACAAAGTTCAGTCATCATGGAAACAATTCAATTTCAACTGCTGAAACTGAAACAGGCAAGCAGAAAATATCAGAAGCACATCAAAAATTCTGTTTACTGTCAGCAGTTATTAAGACCATATATCAGTAAATTACAGAAGATCATTGCAGAAGTAGATGCGCTGATAGGAACAGGTGGACAAGCATGAATGGGAACATTGAAGTTGTGAATGAAAATCTTTGGTGTGTCAACCAGTACCATGTTCAAGCCGGATTCATCAAAGAACTGACCCTGTTGCCGGGAACTACCCCGGACAAGGAAATCTTTCTGACAGATCAGGGAATTTTGGTGTTGAATACTGCTGCCCCGGCGTATGAGATCACAAGAAAAATGCTGTTGCGTGTCATGGGGCATACAGATGAACAACTGAAATATGCAAAACAGAAAATGCAGAGGGTGGAAAAGCCTGATGCCTATGTAAAAATGTATCTTAATGTGTTGGAGTGGGAAATAAAAAGACGGTGTGTAAAGGCTGAATATATTGCAAGCCTTCCCAAGCCTACACTTTTAGATAAAGTCAAAAATAAAGCAAAGAAATTTTTAGAAAGAAGGTGAATGAATGTCATCCATTCAAACAGGTATTGTCTTACAGGACAATTTTTCTAATGTTGCACAGGGTGTTGTTGAATCTATGTATAACATGACTGCTGCTGCCTATGAAGCATCACAGGCTGTTAGTTCAAATGTTGACACAAGCAGTATTCAGGCAGCAACAGAAGAAATCAATCAGGCAACTGCTGCTATGGATGAACTTAATGCAGCAGCAAGCAGACCAACAGCATCAAGTGTTGCACAGCCTGTTGTGGATGGGGGAAACGGTCAGGTGATTAACGTGGATGTAAACCCGGTACTTCCTGACCCTTTGGTTGAAAATCCTGAACCTTTAACATTGGATATTCAGCCAAACGCACCCCCGACAGGTGAAATTGGTCAACGTATCGAAAATATCAGAAATCAACTGAATGATGTATTATCAATGCAACAGCAGATTGACCAAACTGCTGCAACGGTTGATGTATTGCCGGATGAAGTAACTAACAGAATGTCACGGGTAAATGCTCTTATAGAGCAGATACAAGCAAACCTTGCCTTTTCAGTAGAAAATCCTTTTGGTTTAGGTGGCAATGAAATTGAACAGCAACTTTCAGCAATAGAAAGATCACTGAATCAGACTGTTACACAGCAGAATATGCTTAATAATGCTGTTGGAAATACTGGGGATAGCATCAATGATAATATTCACGAACAAGAACAGTTCAATCAGGAAATTTCAGCCGGAACACAACAGGCAAATGAACTGACCAATACCATCAAACGGGCAGTTGCAGCCTATGTCAGTATTCAGTCAGTTGGGAAAGCACTGAACATTTCAGATGAATTAGCAACAACAACTGCAAGATTGGATTTGATGAATGACAATCTGCAATCCACACAGGAACTGACCAACATGGTATATGCAGCAGCACAGGACGCAAGAGGTTCATTTGGGGATATGGCATCTAATGTTGCTAAACTTGGAACACTTGCGGGTGATGCGTTTAGCAGTTCAGCAGAAATAGTTGCATTTGCCAATCAGTTAAATAAACAGATGAAGTTGTCAGGAGCATCTACAGAGGAAGCAAGTTCTGCAATGTTGCAGCTTACACAGTCTTTAGCAAAAGGAACATTGAACGGTGATGAACTTACTTCTGTCATGGAAAACGGTTCAATGGTAATTCAGACTATTGCCGATTATATGGGTGTTACGCAAGGTGAAATTAAAGACCTTGCAGCAGATGGTCAGGTTACCTCTGATATTATCATTGCAGCAATGCTTGGAGCAGCAGACGAAACCAATGCAGCATTTGCAACGTTACCGCTAACATGGTCAGATATTTGGCAAAATATAAAAAATGCAGCATTAGTTGCGTTTCAACCTGTATTGCAAAGAATAAATGACTTTGCAAATAGTACAGTTGTTCAAAATTTTGCTAATGGTGTGATTGAAGCAATGGCAGTCATTTCAAATGTTGTACTGAATATTTTTGACTTGATCGGAACTGTTGGCGGGTTCATTGCAGATAACTGGTCTATTATCAGTCCGATCATTTACGGTGTCATTGCTGCACTGGCTGTATATGCAGCATACCTTGGCATTGTGAAGGGAATAGAAATTGCATCCGCTGCTGCAACAGCAATTGCAACGGTTAAAAAATATAACCAAGCAAAAGCAATATTAGCAAATGCAGCAGCCTATTCAGTGGAAGAAGTTAAAATAGCAGAAGCAACGGTTGCACAAGCAAGTTATAATACTGTTCTTGCAGCATGTCCGATCACATGGATAATTCTTCTTATCATTGCATTGATTGCAATTATTTTTGCCGTATGTAATGCGATTGCAAAAATGACAGGTATTGCAAATTCAGGGTTCGGTGTGATAATGGGTTGCATTTTTACAGTTGGGGCATTGTTCAAGAACTTGGGTCTAACCGTGGCAAACATTGCCTTGGGTATTGGAAACGCCATTGCAGCACTTGCATCCAACATGATGACGGCATTTCACAATGCTATCTGCAACGTACAGTCATGGTTTTACAATCTATTATCAACTGCCTGTTCAGTAATTGAAACTATAGCAGCAGCCTTGAATAAGTTGCCGTTTGTAAGTTTTGATTATTCAGGTATCAGTTCAGCAGCAGATGACTATGCAGCCAAGGCAAGTGAAGCAGCCGGAAACAAGGAACAATACACATCTGTTTCAGATGCTTTCAATGATGGAATGTCAACTTTCAGTACATTTCAAGACGGTTGGGCATCAGATGCTTTCAATGCGGGTGCAGCTTGGGGTGACGGTGTTGCTGACAAGGTTTCAAATTTCAGTTTATCGGATGTATTCGGTAAGACTGATATTCCTAATGTTAGTGACTACACATCAGGTTTCAATGATGCAATAGCAAATTCAGGCGTGGGTGACAGCATTGGAAACATTGACGATAACACAGGCAAAATCAAGGATTCTTTGGAAGTATCAGAGGATGAATTGAAGTATTTGCGTGACATTGCAGAACAAGAAGCAATTAACAGATTCACAACCGCTGAAATCAATGTTGATATGTCAGGTATGCAGAACACCGTAAACAGCGGTGATGACATTGATGGTTTTATGACCAAACTGACAGATTCAGTCAATGAAGCGGTAGACAATATGACGGAAGGGGTGCATGAGTAACCCCAATCAATGCAAAAGTCCTTGGTGCAGATCAGGGACTTTTGTTTTGTCTTGAAAGATGATATTATTAAGGCAAATAAAAAAGGGGTGAAGTAATATGTCACAATCAATACCTTCATTTTGGGATAGTCCTTATTTTGTCCCTGAACCTAACAACTGGCATCTGACAGAGGATGCCCCGGAAGAATTAAAGAAAGAATTTGCAGAGTATATGAAAAATGAATTGATTGAAAAAAGCATAAAAGTCAGACAGTTGTTTTCAGAAGTTGATTTCCCACCTACAATGACACAATTTTTTGATTTAGACAGTGATGAACTACTGGATGAAAAGATTAGAGTGTTGACAGCGTTAAAAGATGGAAAGCAGATTGCAGATATTCCAAACTTTTATGCTATTTTGGAATTATACCCCAAAGACGGGGAACATTGGGACTAAAAATGATGAAAGCGGTTCAATCTATGGAAATTAAAAGAAAGGGGTGACGGGTGATGTCAAGTAACTGGTACAAGAACAATGAAACAGATCAGATTTGGTGGAAAGATACACCTGATTCAGTCGGTGAATGGTTGTTCAGTTTTGACAAAAAGCAAGTGTTCAATATGTTTGCTGATTATCCGCACAACCTAACACCTGAACAGAAAAAAATATTTGATGAAGAAAATCCTGAATGGTGTGAGTTCTTCAAAGATAGAGTATAGAAAGCACGGTCAAATAGCCGTGCTTTTAGTTTATCAAGTAATTCAACCAAGCGTTTATATAAGCGTTATATGAATCCCTGATATAATACTTTTACCCTGTCATATGGGGAAAATATTATTTTGGAGGTTTCAGAAGATGAAGAAAAAGAAGATTGTGGTCAGTGTGCTATGGGTATGCCTGTTGTGTGTGAATTTGGTGAGTATGGCAGTCAAAGCAGAAACAACATCAACTATTCATTCTGTATCGAGTTGGTATGATTTCAAGGATGCAGTACAGTATTCACAGGATGGTGATATAATTGTTGTTCATGGTGAAATTGATTTAGGTACTGATGTTAAAATCGGCAGCAGTTCCAAGCATTTGACCATAAAGAGAGGTTCAGCAGATAGCAGTATTGCTTTTGAATACATCAATGAAGCGGTAACGAATATAACATTTGATGGTGGTGGGATTGCTTCATCCTATTCTTGGATAACAAGCAAGTATGAAACAACTTTCACAAATTGCAAGTTCAATGATTTTGGAAATAGTGAAAATTATTCAAGTAGCGGGAGTGTTGGCGGTGCGGTAAAAATTCAGTCAGGTTCATGCGTGTTCAATGATTGTACTTTTGAAAACAGTTATGCCCTTGCGGGCGGTGCTATTGAAATACGGGGGGATTCACAGGTTGAAATCAATAACTGCAATATAAAAAATTGCGGTGCAGTTACTTGTGGCGGTGCTATTGATAACAGCTCGTATGCTGCAACCTGTACGATAACAGGCGGGACAATAACAGGAAACAAGGCGAATGACTTTGGTGGTGGTGTATCTAATGCCGGAAATACAATTATTACAGGAACAAAAGTGTATGCAAACAGTTCAGTGAATGGCGGTGCTGATATTGCAACCAAGGTTTCAGGTGTGACAACATTGACAGATACAGTTGAACAACTCAATGAACTGTTCAGTACGGACAATTTTGAAGTTGCCGGGTGGGTCTGTGATTATGATTTTGATGAAAATATTTATATTCCTGATGTAGACCCAACAAAGGAAAATGCGCTGCTGAAATTGGAATATTCAGAAAAGCAGCCGGAAACACCTGAACCAACAGAACCAACAGACCCGGTTGACCCGTCAAAGCCTTCCGAACCGTCAACTGACCCGTCAACAGAGCCATCAACACCAACAGACACGGAAAAGCCGGATGAAACCGAACCCGGAACAGAACCAAGTGAAACACCTGAACCGACACAGCCGGGGAAAGAAGAACCTGATGGTAAAACAGATCAATCAAAATCTGATGATGCAACCAACACAGAAAATTCAGGCAATACAAAAACGGACACCACAAACACCAATACAAGCACTGTAAGCAGTGGGGACACGGTGAATAGCACCACAACCAATACTACAACCGATAATTCAAGCAGTCGGGTTGATAATTCAAAGGTAAATAGCACAGGTGACACCAGTACAACCACAACGACAAATACAACGAACAACTATTATCAGACAGAAACCGGGGACACATCACAGCCTGTTATTCAGGATAGCACCCCGCAGCATGAAAACAATACATATATTGTCTATCCAAACAGCAATGAAGTGGCTGCAAGTTCTGCCGGAATGGATGAAACGGTCAAGATTTCTGACCCGGTGCAGAATCTGAATATTGATGCAAAGAGTGTTGACTGTAAGATTGAAGTGGTAGATGGAAAATACAACATCAGCATCAATGTCGATCAACAGCAGACAGCGGTGGATGATTCTATAAAAGATAACAGTATGGATTGGTTGCAGATCATTCAAGTAGTGTTGTTGGTTGCCATTCTTATATGCCTTGTCAGAAAGCCTAAAGAACGCTAATGATAAAAAAATATAGGGGTGTGGGGTAGAAATGCCCTATATAACGCTTATATGAGTTGTCAGCGGTATTGTAGCATGGTAAAATACAGGTGGTATGAAGGAATAAGCAAGGTCAAGGGTTCAGCGGTGGCAGTGCCACCATATTGCCACCGCCCCACAAGATACGCAGAGAACGGAAAAGATTTCTAATTCTGAACTTTTTGAAAAAACCTGATTTTACAATGATTAAAAGAACTTTATAGATATGCGGAGAGATAGAGAAAACACTATCTCAACAGACTTATCATGTCGAGACGGTTGTCAAATTATCCCTCAAAAAAGATACACCGAAAATTGAGGTTACAATGGAGTCTGATGAAGAGAGTAATTATACACCACAAGAAAAGGCTACTTATTCAAAGATTAAGGAATATGTGAAGAAAAAGTACGGTGTGAATGTGCATACTTCTTATATTGCACAGGTAAAGCGTATGTGTGGTCTGGACATGGGCGAGAACTACAATAAATCCAAGAAAGAGATTCCAGAGGTGAAACAGTGTCCACAGGAGAAGGTGGAGTATATTAAGGATGCGTTGAGGCACTTCGAGCTGATTTGGTAACTGTATATTAGTATGCCACGGCAACATCACTAGATACTCCTACAAAGTTCATAAATAAGCCATTTCTTAGTTGAAAAAGTGCTCTACTACACACTTACTACACGTTTTTTAGAGAAATAGCTCGGTATGAAGTATATCTGGTCGTAAATGACCGGATATTTTTTATTTGTATTTACGTGATAGAATATTGACAAAAAGCTATCACGGAAATATAATGATGATAGAAAATTAAAAAAATACTATCATTATGATTGGAGGATGAAATTTGGAAGTTACAATTGCAGATATTGAGAAGTATCTTGAAGAAGTCAAAGAAGCAATTAATACTGGTCACTATAGAGTGGAAATGAATGATAATAGACAAGACAATCAAGATTTGTTTTTAGATTATATTATTAACGAAGAGAAGAGAAAACAAATACTTTTGAGTCTTGAAGCAACGGATTTCTCTGAAATTAAACATAATACTCACAAAGGTTATGAACATGAGTTGTTATATGTATTTGGCAAAGATGTCAGGTTAATACGTAGATTTTCGTCGGGAGAAGAGTTGTTATCAATATATATAAAGTTCAATAAATTAGAGTCAAGATTTGTAATTGTAATTTCATTTCATAAACAGAAGCATCCAATAAAATATATGTTCAAATAGATGATTAGAAAATAAAGGAGGAAAACAAAATGGCAAAGGAGAGAATGTTTGACTTTTGTACTTCATGCAGAAAAGAAACATCATATAAAATATGTAAGAAAAACGTACAAAAAGTTATTAAAGACAAATCTTATGAATTTGAAATTTCTATTGCAGTTTGTGATGAATGCGGAAAGGAGATGGATATTCCTGGCCTTTTAGATTCAAATATAAAATCTATTGACGAACAGTACAGACAGACTGAAGGGTTGATTGGCATAGATGATATTCAGAAAATTATGGATATTTACAATATTGGGAAAGCACCTTTATCAGTTGCATTGGGATTTGGAGAAATAACAATTACTAGATATTTGTCTGGTCAGATGCCTTCAAAAGAGTATTCAGATATTATTAAGAAAGCATTATCATCACCTAATTATATGATAAAGCTTATGAACGAGAATGCCGAGAAGATGGGGGAAACAGCATATAAAAAAGCTATAAAGGCGGCTGAAGAAATAGCGGGGCTTTTTTGCGTTTCGGACAAAATGTTATTAACAATATCATATATATTTGAACAAATGAAGGAGGTTACTCCATTAGCTCTTCAAAAGATTCTTTACTTTATTCAGGGAATTTATATGGTTTTGTTTGGAAAGCCATTATTTAAGGAAGACTGTATGGCTTGGGTTCATGGCCCAGTTTATGAAGATGTATATGAATTATTTAAAGATTTTAAATATAACCCAATAGAAGATGATAGATTTGCCATATTTAAAGACAGATTTGAAGAATTAGGTGAGCGTGAAAAAATGGTTATTGATTTAGTGATTAATACGTTTGGCAAATACAGTGGAAAGGTATTAGAGAATATTACGCATGCAGAATTGCCTTGGAAGGATGCTAGATTGGGGTATGAAGTATCAGAACCTTCTAGAGAAATAATCAGCAAAGATGAAATAAGAAATTATTTTGTGAGTGTTGCTAATAAATATGGTGTTGATACAGAAGAAAAACTAAATTGTTATATTCAAAGCTATATGTAATGATGCTTAGGAGATAAATCTCTTAACATAGAAAAAGCTAGAGTGTTTATGCTCTAGCAATTCACTTGTCAAAGTTACCCTTGACCATTATATTCGCAAAATAATAATAACAGAGGGTACCAAAATTTGCAAGGAGATTAAGCGAAGGAGGTACAGATTATGGCAGTACATCATGGTGGAAAAGTTGGAAAAGCCGGAAAAACTCTTGCTAGTAAGTCATCTTCAAAAAGTTCAAAGAGTAAAGCTGGTACTACTTTAGCAAATCACAAAGCAAAATATCATTGATAATGATGAGGACCTAGGTATGTCTCAAAAAGGCCTGTTAATTGAAAAAAATATGAGGTACATAAAATGAGTAAAGAGATGATAATTTTTTGTATATACATTGTGTTAGTTGTTGTGGTAATTGTATTTGAAATATACAGTATAAATAATGATAAAGCAAATCAAATAAGATGGAGCATTGAAAAGTTAGCTGTAGCATTTTCAAGAAATGAGGAAAGATTGAAAAATGTTGATGATATGAGTGAGGTATTGCTTACATTTTATAAGCAATATGTAGCAGAACATAAAAAATTTGCAAAACTTTTTCCAAATTACATTGCATGGCTTGACGCTGTAATATATAGGGTTGATACATTAAAGAAGATTGATGATGTTTTTATTGATAATTCCGATATGCTTAAAAAAGCAAGATGTAGAATTGCTAACGTAAAGCCTTATTATCAATGTTCAAATCAACAAGGGAAAATTTTATGTGATATATCTGGCTTGAAAAATGATACTAATGGTGTTGCTGTAGATAATATATTAGAACGCGTGGAAAGAGAATTCATAGAGTTTAATGAAGAAAAAGAAAGAAATAGAATTTCTAGTAAGGTTTCGACAGCACTAGGAATTACTGGAATCATTGTTTCGATAGTAATGGGGATATTAAGCATGCTTTAGATTTGATACCAATTGATATACTTATAAATCAAGAACTAAAGCTGCGTCATTTTTTGTAATTCTAAGTATTAAAGAGAAGGTTGAAATACACCTTCTTTTTTTTACCCATTTTTAAGGAGGTGGTGCTAAAAAGCATACATAAATACCGGGACGTTCCGTAAAGGGGTGTCCATATATTTCGGGACTGTTTAGCAGTCCTTTTTTTGTAGTTTCAAAAAGTACACATTTCAGGACTAAGGAAGGAGCTAATATCATGAAGAGATATGGTTATCACAGAACAAGTACAAGAGAACAGCATTTAGACAGAGGCATCAAGGAGATTACAGCCTATTGTGAGCAGAATAATCTGGGGCTGGAAAAGATATTTACTGACCAGCAGACAGGAAAGAATTTTAATCGTCCAAGATATTAGGTATTGAAAGAGGATGTATTAAGAGCAGGTGACGAGTTGATTATTACTGAGGTAGACAGGCTTGGTAGAAATAAGCAGGAGACATTAAAGGAGTTGCAGTATTACAGGGATAATGGCATCCGTGTAAAGATACTGGAGCTTCCAATTACGCTTATGGATTTATCAAAGCTGGATAATGCTATGGCTCGTATGCTGATGGAAACCATCAATAATATGCTTATAGAGCTATATGCAGCTATGGCACAGGCAGAGATTGAGAAGAAAGAGAAACGACAGCGTGAAGGTATAGATTCTAAAAAGGCTCGTGGTGAATGGGACGATTATGGCAGACCAGCAGTGATGTCGATTGATGAATTTTTAGAGCATTATCAGAAAGTGGTGTCAGGAGAAATCCGTCCATTTGAATTGATGAAACAGCTTGGCATGAGTAAGAGTACATATTATAGATGTGTCGCCAGAATAAAATAACAAAAGTAATAGATAAAAGTAAGGATGGCAGACCATAATTTAAAAGGATGTTATCCTTGCTATTATTCCGATAGCAGACTATAATATAACTAGATTTTTATTGTTGATTTTATATGAGGTAAAGAATGATGGAATATTTAACAACAACAGAAATGTCAAAGTTATGGAATCTTTCTTCTAGAAGAATTGGCGTTTTGTGTACAGAAGGAAGAATAGATGGAGCAATAAAAAAAGGAAAGATGTGGTTGTTACCAGCAGATACAACTAGACCAGCAGATGCGCGATATAAAGCAAATAAACGACCAGAATAGTACTTGATATTAACTACTAAGGAGTGAAGGTATGCATACTGATTTAACTTTTTTCACTAACGAGCCAGATAGAAATCTTTATGACAGATTTAGCAATATCTTGAAGAGTAATACACAGTTCTTTGATGTGCTTGTAGGATATTTTAGAACTAGCGGATTTTTTAAGATGTATGAAGCTATGGCAGATGTTGAGAAGATTCGTATTCTTGTTGGCCTTAATGTAGATAAGTATACGGTGAAGATTATTGACAGGGCGAATAATGAGATTGCCTTTGATAAGCTGACAACAAAGGAAGCTAAGGAAGCATTTAACGAAGATGTTGTAAATGAATTTGAAAAGTCAGAAACAAATGCTTCTATTGAACAGGGAGTACGCACCTTTATTGAGTGGCTCAGGAACGGAAAACTTGAAATGAGAATGTATGTGGATGCACCTATTCATGCAAAAGTCTATATTATGCGTAAGGATATGGATAAAACACCTGATACATATGGAAGTGTTATTACGGGTTCTAGCAATTTTTCTGAGGCTGGGTTACAGAATAATCTAGAGTTCAATGTAGAGCTTAAAGATAGCAGAGATGTGCAGTTTGCTCTTGAAAAATTTGAAGATTTATGGGCTAAATCAGTGCCAGTTACTGATGAATACATTGAAGCAGTGGAAAAGAAAACATGGCTTCGCAATGATATTACACCATATGAAATATATTTGAAGACATTGTATGAGTTTTTTAAAGAAGAGATTAATTCAGATAAGGACTTGCTTGGGGATGATTTGCTGCCAGATGGATATATGAAATTGCAGTATCAGCTTGATGCTGTTGTACAGGCACGCAAGATACTGGAAACATATAATGGTGTATTTATATCGGATGTAGTAGGTCTGGGTAAGACATATATATGTGCTATGTTAGCTAAGGCATTACCAAAGGGAAAGAAGCTCATTATATGTCCTCCTGTACTGGTAGATTACTGGAAAGAAGTTCTTCTTGAATTTGATGTTGCTGCCGAAGTAGAGTCATTAGGAAAGCTGGAAAAGATTCTTGATAAAGGTGTAGATAAGTTTAAATACATTTTTATTGATGAAGCACATAGATTTAGAAATCAGGGAACAGAAAGCTTTAGTAATCTTCATAAGATATGCTATGGTAAAAAGGTGGTTCTTATTTCTGCCACACCTATTAACAATTATTCTAGTGATATTGAAAATCAATTGTATCTATTCCAGCCTAAGCATGACAGTACAATTATCGGATTAAGGGACCTCGAAGCTTTTTTTAAGGAATTGCATAGAAAAGAAAATAAATACTCAAAGGGAACACAACTCTATGTTGACCAGCTTAGAGCTAACTCAGAGGAAATCAGGGACAGGATACTTCGTCATGTAATGATTCGAAGAACTCGCGGCGAGATTATGGAATATTACAAAGATGACCTGGAAAAGCAAGGACTGTCATTCCCTAAATTAGGAAGTCCAATTCCTATTGCTTATGAGTTTGATGATGATACAAATATAGTATTTAATGAAACTGTTGATGTGATTAAGAATTTTAAATATTCCAGATATAAACCATTAACATATCTTAAGGATACGAAGAAATATGCAACCTTATTAGCTGCACAGCACAATATGGGTGGATTCATGAAATCCATTCTTGTAAAGCGTCTTGAAAGTAGTTTTTTTGCATTTAAGAATACACTTGCTAGATTCCAGCAATCTTATGAAAAGTTTTTAGAAATGTATGATGCTGGTGAAGTGTACATTAGCAAGAAAGTTGATGTATATGACTTGCTTGATAGCGGTGATGATGATAAGTTGATGAAATTGGTTGAAGAAGAGACAGTAATGCACTTCAAATCAACAGATTTTACAGAACAGTTTATCAAAGATTTAAAGTGGGATTTAGCAAAACTTAAATATCTCACTGATATGTGGACTAATATTTCTTTTGACCCAAAACTTGAACAGTTTAAGAAAGAATTAAATGAAAATAAAAAACTTGTTGGAAACAAAAAGATAATTTTTACAGAATCTAAGGAAACTGCTGAATATTTGGAAAGAGAGCTTCGCCAAATATTTGGTGACAGAGTAATCTCTTACACAGGTTCAAGCACAATGATATTAAAAGCAGCTATTGAAGATAGTTTTAATCCTAAGCAAAAAGACAGAGATAATGACCAGTTTGATGTACTGGTAACTACTGATGTATTGGCAGAAGGTATCAACTTACATAGAGCAAATGCTTTAATAAATTATGATTTGCCTTGGAATCCAACAAGAATCATGCAACGTGTTGGTCGTATCAATCGTGTCGGTACAGAATATACGGAAATATTTGTGTTTAACTTTTTCCCTACTGCTCAGAGTAGTAAGCATTTACAGTTGAAAGACCGCATTATGGAAAAATTACAGGCATTTCATGATACATTAGGAGAAGATTTTAAATATTTATCAGATGAGGAACAGGTAAGTTCGCAGAAGTTGTTCAAAGATTTGAATGCCGATTTGAATGCTGATGAAGAAAGCTCAAATCCAGAATTAGCATACTTAGCCATTATCCGTCAGATTAGAGATAATGATGTTAATCTCTTTGACAAGATAAAGAAGCTTCCTAAGAAAGCAAAGACAGGTAGAAATTCTGATAAAGTAAAGGAAGATTCAACTATAAGTTTTATAAGGAAGGGCTTTATTAAATCGTTCTTTATAACTGGTGAAACAGAAACAAGACAGATTTCTTTTATGGATGCAGTTTCATATTTGAAGTGCGAACCTGATGAGCCTAAGTTAAGCGTAGGCAAAAAGTATTTTGAACACTATGATTCAAATAATGATGCTTTCGATGAATCGCTTACGGTAGAAGAAGTGATTACCACATCACGTCCAGCTGTAGCTGCTAATGACCAGAAGATGATTCGTTATCTAAGAGCTTTGTTACAGACTATTAGGACATTTACGGATGATGAAGAAGAAAAAATAAAGAGAATGATTGAGATATGGGAGAATGGGGATGTCCCTTCAAATGATACCAAGAATATTCTAAAGAGTATTAAGAATGTTGCAGATGGAGTAGAAGCATATCATAAGATTGTCTCTCAAGTTGATGACAAATATTTTGCAGGACGTAAGCAGGTGGCAAGCAGGGCAGAAGGTGAAGAAAAGCAAGTTATTCTGTCTTGTTACATGAAAGGAGCTAAGAACTAATGAGTAGAAAAACAGATATATTTGAAGCAGTACTCACAAACCCATATAATCATAATTCGTTTGTGGATTTTGTACGTGAATTTTTAAACGATATGGATATTGTAGCTCCTACGCAGTATAAAAAGGTTTATAATAATTTTTCATACTATGTGGACGGATATTTTCATATCGGAAATTATCAGGGAGATAACGGAGAAAAGATTGCAATATTTTCTGTAGCCCTTAAAAAAGGCGATTCAGTAGAGCGTTCCAGAACCATGCAGAGAAACTTTATAAAGCCACTTATTGAAGCTGGTAATTGTGCCGGTGCTTTGGTTGCATTCTATACTCCAGAGGAACCAGATAAATGGAGACTTTCATTTATTAGGTTAGATTATGAATTTTCAAAGGGCAAGGTAACGGAGAAACTTACACCAGCAAAAAGATATTCATACCTTGTTGGAAAGGGCGAGCCTTGTAATACCGCTAAGCAACGTTTATTTCCTATTTTTCAGGATGATACAAATAACCCTGGTATTGATGAACTTGAAGAAGCATTCAGTGTAGAAAAGGTTACAAATGAGTTTTTCCAGTTGTATTGCGAAAAGTATCATGAGCTGCGTGAATATCTTGAGAGTAATGAGGATTTCATGCAGGAAGCACAAATAAGAAATTTTACAAGCGAACAGTTTGCAAAGAAATTGTTGGGTCAGATTGTGTTCTTATATTTTATTCAGAAAAAAGGATGGCTTGGTGTAGATGCTATTCCTGTTACAATGACGGAAAAGGAGTATAAAAGAGCTTTTTTTGCAAGAGGACAGAAGAGTAGAGACATAGTAGGCTCAGTGTATGCACCACAGGAGGATGGTTCATATAAAGTTGTATTTGAAAAACTTCGTGCATTATCCAATGAAGATGAGGATTTCCTTGCAGGTATTGTAAAAGGGAAGCCTTGGGGAACTGGTCCTAAAGATTTTATGAGAAAAATGTTTGATGGTTGTGTTGATGCGTGTAAAAATTATTTTGATGATTATCTTGAGCCATTATTCTATACAGGACTTAATCTGAATCGGGGTGAGAATGGCTATTATCCTCCGCTTCATAGGAGAATACCTTTCCTAAATGGTGGATTATTTGAGCAGCTTGATAACTATGAGTGGGAGAACAATAATTTTAATATTCCTAATAGTCTTTTTTCTAATGTAGACGTTAAAGGAAAGAGGGGAGCTGACGGTATTCTTGATATTTTTGATAGGTACAACTTTACAATGAATGAAGACGAACCAATGGAGCGTGAAGTTGCTATCGACCCGGAGATGTTGGGTAAGGTATTTGAAAACCTTTTAGATGTAAAAGACAGAAAATCAAAGGGTGCATTCTATACGCCTCGTGAAATTGTTCATTATATGTGTCAGGAAACGCTGATAAACCATCTTGTTACAAAGACTGGAATTTCTGAAAACGCGATAAGAGATTTTATCCTATATGGGGAATATCTTAGAGATGAGGACACCGCAAAGACACTCAAAGTAACTGATGCTTCTGGTAAGAGCCATTACGAATTTGATAAGAATAAAGATTTACTCATATCAGAAGAAATTCTCAGTTATAAGAAGGGCGTAAACAGGTTAAAAGAAATTGATGATTTACTTGCAAATGTAAAAGTAGCAGATTTAGCTGTTGGTTCAGGAGCATTTCCTCTTGGTATGCTCAATGAGATTGTAAGAGCGAGACAGGTACTTACAGAATATATGGCTATTGAAATGAATGGTTTCCAGAAGAAAACATTCTATGCGTATGAACGAAAGTCTTATGATTTAAAGGTAAACACCATCAAAAATTGTATTTTTGCATGTGATATTGAGCCAAGTGCTGTTGATATTGCAAAATTAAGATTATGGCTCTCCATAGTAATCGACGATGAGATTTCTGACAATGCAGGTAATGGTGAATTTGATGCCCATACAAAACCTCGTCAGTTGCCTAACTTGGATTGCAATATTATTTGTGGAAATAGTTTAATGGATGAGTTTAAAGGTATAAAACTTATCACTAAAAGTAATATTTTAGGAAATGATAATGGAGTACAGCAAAGTATTTTTCAACCTGGTGTAGATAGTTTGATTTCTCACTTAATAGAATTACAAGATAAATTATTTTTTACAAAAGAACATTCAGATAAAGAGGAAATCAAGAAAGAAATACAGAAAATCTACAATGAAATAATTTTAGAGCAGATAAAAGGAAATAATGAATTAGAAAATTGTTATATAGAATCTTTAGATAAAAATTCTAAACCATTTATTTTATGGCAGTTATATTTCCCTAAGGTGTTTAAGGAAAATGGTGGATTTGATGCTGTGATTGGTAATCCACCCTATGGTTTATTAAATAAAAAACAAAATCAAAATGAAAGTATAAAAGCAAATGAATTTGAACTAAAGTGTTATAAGGAAAGTGATATATATAAACCAGCAAAAGGTGGAATGATAAATATATTTAGATTATTTATATGCAAATCATACGATATATTACGTAAAGATGGTCACCTTTCGCTTATATTCCCGATGGCCTTTATGTGTGATTTAAGTGCTGCAAAATTGAGAAAATTTGTTCTTAATAAGAACAAAATTGACTATTTAGAGGCCTTTCCAGAAAGGGATAATGAAAATAAAAGAGTGTTTAAATCTGCAAAAATGTCAGTATGCATTTTAGGTTCTTCAAAAACTTTAGCAAAAGAAGATGAACAATTTCCAATGCGTATAAGCACAGATAGATTTGTTGATTTAAAATCACAAAAAACCATGATGTCAAGGAAGGATATTGAGACAATTGATTCAGAATCACTTACGATACCACTTATGACACCAGATGAATATAGTATTTTATTGAAAATTTGTGAAGGTAGTTCTCGTATGTCAGAATATTCAAAATGCTATACGGGAGAGATAGATTTATCTTTGAATAAAAAGTATATTCATCTTGAAGATACTTATGCAAGAATGCTTAGAGGGGCTCAAGTACAGAAGTTCTACACAACAGATAATATAAGTCAAGGAGATATTCTTTTTTTGGATAGTGAATTGTATTTAAAAGAGAATAAAACTCCAAGAAGTCAACATCATTTGCAGTCAAGAATAGTTATGCAGGGTATAACAGGAGTAAATGAGAAATATAGATTGAAAATGTCGATATCTAAAGAGGGTGAATATTGTGCAAATTCAGTAAACTATTTAATGTGTGGTAATTATAATTTATATTTTCTTGGATTACTTAATTCTCATTTATTAAATTGGTATTTTGCAAAGTTAAGTACTAATAGCAATGTTAATGGATATGAAGTTGATAACATTCCTGTTCGCATTGACGAAGATAATAGAAAACGCATAGAAGAATTTGTGAATAAAATGTTGGATAATCCGAACGATTATCAGAGTGAAGATGAATTGAATGCTTTGGTATATGATATTTATGGTTTATCAGCAAGAGAAAGAGAAATTGTTGAGCAAAGATATTTATAGGAGATGTAAAATTATGGCAGATATTAAATATGAAATTATAGAAGAACTTGGTGTATTATCAGAAAGTGCTAAAGGATGGAAGAAAGAATTAAATCTCATATCTTGGAATGGAGCGGAACCTAAGTATGATTTAAGAGATTGGGCTCCAAATCATGAGAAGATGGGAAAAGGAGTCACGCTCAACGAGGAAGAGGTTAAAACGCTTTATAAGATACTTGGTAAAATCGCAGAGCAATAGTTTGAAATTTTGAGAGGATGTGATTTGCTGCATATGTATGATGTGCGAGTTGACTTCGATGAATTCTATCAAGAATTTGGAATAAAGGTAACAAACCCTGTTTATAGAAATGAGGCTTTACCTGCTAAACATAAAATCATGATTGCCTTACGAGAAAAGTATATTAAACATAGAAATGTATATAGGAGAATCTTCCGTGAGAAGGAATCAGAAGAGTTTATGTTGGATTCGGGCAACTATGAAAGTAGTGGCTATGAGATAAATTGTAGTGCGGAGCCACAATATAATTGTAAGACAGGAGAGAAGATAGAGCCATTTATTGAATTAGAAGCTATTGAAATTGTAGATATACTTCCAAAAGAATTTTTGCCTGAATTTAAGAAGAAAATTCAAAGAATGCTGAAAAGTAAATATGTTTACGGTTTTAATCATACAGAAGAGACAAATGTTGATATTTATAAGAAAGTACATAATTCTTTTTTTAAATTTAGTGCTGCAACACTTGCTTTTAAGCCAGGATGTGAATTTTCAAGGTATGCTTCAAGATTAAATATTGAGATGTTGTCATTGTCTTCTTCCTTTGTGGGGATTGTCTATAGATTTTGGATAAACGAAGAATGGAAAGACAAGATAAATAAATTGTGCGTTAGTGATAGGGCTAAACACGAGTTTTATTCTGGGATAGAGAATTTAAGATGGTATCAATTTCGGAGAATAGGTAAGGAAGCAAATCCAGGAAATATATACAAAGAAAAAATCTTGGCAGTTTTGTTAGAAGAAATTAAATATAGATTAGCTGAAGAGTTGCATAAAGACTTCAGAAGCGTTATCCTTTCAATGAATAATAAACCTATAGCATTTAATGTTTTTAAAACGAATATAGATGGAAATTCTAGTAAGGAATTTTGGAATAGCATAGGAATTGAAGCGAGGTTTTGTAATTTTATAAATGGACAAGATGCGTGTATAAATTCATTGCATCAAGATAATGTCAAGCTGGATTATATTTACAAAAGAAATAAGAACGACCGATATGATAGTGAATGTTTTGCACATAACATAGTAGAGCGTTTTATTGAATACCTATGTGTAGTCGGGGTGAAAAATGCCATTGAGGACCAGATTACTCAAATAAGCGTATGGATTCAGCGTGGGCAGAATGCAAATTTAGATACATGGCTACAAATTAAATTAGATACGGATAATTCATTAATGTATGCTACAAGATTTGTAAATGAATTTAAAAGTAGAGGGTATCTAGAACCAAGTGAATATAATGTTGGTACTGGTAAAAATATAGCAATGAATGCTGTTGAGAATCTTGATAAAACGGTGGAACATTGTAAAAAGCTGATTGATGATACTGTTTTAGTTGTTAATTCACATGTGGAGGCCAGAAATAGTACATTATCATATAGAATGCAAAAGACATCATTCTATCTTAATCTATGTTCGGCTATCTTTGCATTAATTGCCATTATTATTTCATTACTATCAGATGATGTTAAGAACGTTGCAATAGGTTATATGAGCGATAAGGTGACTATAAGATTTATTTTATATGTGGCTATAGTGATTAGCGTATTATACATGGTTAAAAGTTTAGTGGGTGGCTTGATAAATTATTGCCGTAAAAAATATATTTTCAAATGAACTCAATAATATCCATAAGAGTCCGAATGGTTGGAATGCCTGCTGTTCGGGCTTTTATTTATGTTATTGAAAAATGTAACAGAATGTTACAGCCGCCAGTATATGCAAAAAAATTATATATATTTTTGGAGCTAAGCACGTCTTAAATATTAAAAGCAATTCTTAGTTCGGAACCCCACCCCCTCTATATAGGAGTATCAAAGGCATCAGGAGAAATCTTGGTGTCTTTTTTATTTGACCTGAGCATGTCATAAAACTGCTCTTTTATTATGCCCTGATGTGGCAGGAAAGGAGATGAACAGTAATGCATGATGTATTAAAGAAACTCTTTGACAAGGTTATATTTTATGAGGCGGACTGTATCAAGGTAGGAAGAAAGCTTGATGAGGAAGTCAATATAATCATAGAACCATTGAGGGAATCCATGTCAGAGAAGGAATTGGAAACGATAAGGGATATGATTTTTTCAGCATCATATACCGCAGAAAAGAATATAGGACAAAAATGTTACTTTTTTGAGCTGTCGCTAATTTGTTCTAACATACCGATACTTTCAATAAAATCCTTCTCAACAGGAGAGAGTGCATCATCCAGTCGATTCTTATATTTATCATATTCCGCATGAGCTTTTTCAATAGCCTGCTTGTGGCTGATATGACCGCTGCTGGTAAGAATATCACGGCGTGTCATTTTCAGATAATCGTCAATGGTTTCCAGCCAGTCTTTCATATACATTGGTTCTTTGTTAAGGGCGTGTACCTCAGCAATATCAAGGTAGGCGGTGACAATCTTATTGAGAGCGTCAAGCTCCTGTTCAGTAAGATAATTCTTTGCTACTTCTACATCAGAACGACGGATTTCGTTATGTTCCCACGAGGTAAGCCCCATATTTTCTTTTTCTGCATCGGCACGCCCATAGATTACTTCGGCGGCGGTATGCTTGTGGGTAGCCCAGTGCGTTTTGTTTTGCACCTGTTTGAAGAACATGACAGAGCTTTCAGCATGGGGGTCATAATCAATGCTGGTAGCATAGATTTCCAGAACCTTTCTCCAAAATACTTTTTTCTGCGGAGCGGATGTCTCTGATACGTGCAAGCAATTCGGAAAAGTAATTGCCTCCGCCAAGTCTCTTTAATCGGTCATCATCTAATGCAAATCCCTTTTTCATGTATTCTTTTATGATTCCCATAGCCCAGATACGGAACTGTATACCTCGGTGGGATTTTACACGGTAGCCTACGGAGATAATGACATCAAGGTTATAGTAATCTACATTATATTTTTTGCCATCTGTGGCAGTGTAGGCAAATGAATCATATGAGCTATAAAGGGTTTTCGAGAATTGACAGAGAATTTGTAGGATAATATAATGTGTATATTCCAGTGGCAAAGGATGAGCAGGTAGTACTATAAAAAAAAGAAAGCAATAAGAAGGAGATTAGGTTGAAAAAGAAAAAAGATGAGATAACTATCCGCTCTAGCGCGGCGGAATACTTAACCTATGTTGCCTCTGTTGGTGATCAGCAGGACAGTGTTGAGATGCGTTATGAGGATGAAAATATATGGCTGACACAGAGAATGATGGCCACATTGTATGATGTTGGTTTACCGACAATAAATGAACATATTAAAAAAATTTATGCAGATAGTGAATTAGAAGAGACGGCAACTATTCGGAATTTCCGAATAGTTCAAACGGAATGGTCTCGTCAGGTTACACGTGATACCAAGCACTATAGCCTTCAAATGATCATTGCCGTAGGCTTCAAGGTCAATTCCGAGCGTGACGTACAGTTTCGTAAATGGGTAAACCAGATCGCCAAGGACTACACCATTAAAGGCTGGGTGATGGATGATGAACGGCTGAAACGCGGAGCGTATCTGACAGAGAAGTATTTCGATGAGCAGTTAGAGCGTATCCGTGAAATTCGTGCCAGTGAGAGAATGTTTTATCAGAAGATTACAGACCTGTATGCGACAGCAATTGATTATGATAAAAATGCAGCAACGACAAGAAGATTCTACGCAACCGTCAAGAATAAAATGCATTATGCAGTTCATGGGCATACGGCAGCGGAGCTGATTGTAGAAAGAGCTAATCACACAAAGGAACATATGGGATTAACTACCTGGGCAGATGTTCCTGACGGAAAGATTAAGAAAAGTGATGTTACAGTTGCAAAGAATTATCTGAGCCCGGATGAAATGAAGCAGCTAAATCGTATGGTAACGGCATACTTGGATTTTGCAGAAAACATGACATTGCGGCATATTCCGCTTACGATGCAGGACTGGGAAAAGAGACTCAACAGCTTCATCGAAATGTTTGATTATGGCATTTTACAGGACGCAGGCAAGGTGTCAGCAGAAATTGCAAAGCTTCATGCTGAGACAGAATTTGAAAAATACCGTGTGATTCAGGACAGATTGTTTATGTCTGACTTCGATAAATTTATGCTGGAATTAGAAGAAAACACAAAGAAATAAGAACCGGATACCAGGTCGAGACTGTTGTTCTTTTGTCCTAACAAAAACCGGAAAAATAGTTAATAAAGAGAGGTGCATATGCTATGCCAGGTATACTCGTGGTTGAAGATGATGAAAATTTAAATCGTGGAATTACATTCTCACTGAAAAAATCCGGATATGAGGTTTTTTCAGCAGAATCAGTGAAAAAAGCGAAAAGAATTGCAAGTGATAATAATGTGGATGTTACCATTTGTGATGTGAATCTTCCGGATGGGAATGGACTGGAATTTGTAAGGTGGATGAGATGCAATTATAATACATACATTATTTGTCTTACAGCACTAGATCAGGAGATGGATCAGGTCATGGGATATGAAGCAGGGGCAGATGATTATATTACAAAGCCGTTTAGTCTTTCGGTACTTCTTTTGAAAATAGAAGCACATTTCCGCCGCAGACAGGAGAAAACGGAAGCCGGAAAGATGATTTCGGGAGATATCGTATTTATCGCAGGAGAAATGAAAGTCCTGATAAAGAGTCGTGAAATCAGTCTGACAAAAACGGAGTTGAAAATGCTGACTTTTTTTCTTCAGAATCCGAAACAGATTCTTTCAAAAACACAAATATTGGAAAATGTGTTTGATCTGGAAGGGGATTTTGTGGATGAAAATACAATCGCTGTCAATATCAGAAGACTCCGTGAGAAAATCGAAGACAATCCGGCTGCACCGGTCTATATAAAGAATATCAGAGGTCTTGGGTATATATGGAATCAGGAGGTAAGGCAGTGACAAAGAGATATCGCAAGAAGATTACAGTAGTGCTCTCCTTGGTATTACCTGTCATATTATTGTTTGCAATATTAAATTGCTTTACCACGTATGTGTTTTATGAAGATTATAAATATAAAATGAATCTTATGACAGAGATTGCTGCAAAGGAAGAATTTTCCGGGCTGGATGCTGTTTCGGAATTGCTTAAGGATAAGGATATTGAAACTAACGAACAGGGAAGGCGATTATTGGAGCAATATGGATACTGGGGGAATAAAGGGAATGCATTTTATTCGCAATTCCGGCATCAGGTTATGGTGACCGGTGCTGTAAGCACTGTGATATGCGTGCTTCTTTTGACTTTTTTACTTTATTGGAAGAAAAAAGAAGATGCGTGTCATCAGAAAATTTTAGACCAGTTGGAAGAAATTCTGATCAGATTCCGTGAAAATAAATTTGATGATTTACTGAAAACGGAAAATCATGCAGAACTGGAAAAATTGAATGACCAGCTTGAAGCAATCGGACATCATATTCAGTTGATAAAGGAAGAAGCAAGGGCAGAAAAGGAGAACACGAAAGAAATGGTTTCTGATATTTCTCACCAGTTAAAGACACCGGTTGCAGCTTTGGATACATGTTTTAGTGTGCTGATGCAGAATGACTTAAGTGCCACAGAACAGGAGGAGTTTCGTATCCGTTGTCGGAGTGCTCTGGATGGACTGGAGACATTATTGCAGTCGCTTCTTGAAATATCCAAGAT